>Ga0224559_1000209_pt1 | contig 40572 bp, 35 predicted proteins | sample 714S33034metaG_FD_180676 | JGI IMG/M metagenome (GOLD analysis project Ga0224559, IMG submission 180676) | Peat soil microbial communities from Stordalen Mire, Sweden - 717 S3 30-34 | ecosystem: Environmental > Terrestrial > Soil > Wetlands > Peat | place: Sweden: Norrbotten County, Stordalen... | reverse complement strand
GGCGGCTACGAGTGCGTGCGCAAAGAGATCGATGCCGCCCTCACCGCCCTCGGCGCGCCACCACCAGCGCCACCGGCCAAACGGAAGCGAAAGTAGCGGCGCGGGATTAAGCCAGCAAGCGCGGTGGCGGGGTTTCGGTGTGGGGGTCGGCAAAGGGAAGTGGCGGCTCCTTGCCGGTGCGCAAGACCGAATGCTTCACACCGTAGGTGAAGTAGATGACAAGGCCGATGGCCATCCACACGAAGAGGCGGATGATGGTGTGGGTGGTGGCGGTGTACATGAGCATGCCGGAGGTCAGCGCGCCGCAGATGGGGACGATGAAGGGACCGCCAGGGACCTTGAACGAGCGGGGGATGTCGGGCCGCTTGAGGCGCAGGATCATAACGCCCAAACTGACCAGGACGAAAGCGAAGAGGGTGCCGATGCTGGTCAGCTCGCCGAGAATGTCGATGGGCAAGACGCCGCCAGCGAGAGCGCAGACGCTGCCCGTGAGGATGGTGGTGACGTGCGGCGTGCCGAAGCGCGGGTGCACCTTGGCCGCGACCGGTGGCAGAAGACCGTCCCGGGCCATGGAGAAAAAGATGCGCGGCTGGCCGAGCAAGAGCACCAGCATGACCGACGACAAACCGGCGATGGCGCCGATTTCGACGGCGAGCTCGAGCGAACGCATGCCCGTGGCCGCGATGCCGAGTGCGATGGGGTGGGGCACCGAGAGCTTGGTGTAGTGAACCACGCCGGTCAGGATGAGCGAGACGGCGATGTAAAGAACCGTGCAGATGACCAGCGAGCCGAGGATGCCGATGGGCAGATCGCGCTGCGGGTTCTTGGTTTCCTGCGCCGCGGTCGACACGGCGTCGAAGCCGATATACGCGAAGAAAACCATGGTCGCACCTTGCAGGATGCCGGAGATGCCGAAGCGGCCGAAGGTTCCCGTGTTGGCGGGAATGAAGGGCACCCAGTTTTCGTGGCGCACGAAAGGCGCGGCCGCGACGATGAACATCAGCACCACCGCGACTTTCACCAGCACGATGATGCCGTTGAAGCGTGCCGATTCCTTGATCCCCACGACCAGGATGCTCGTCACGGCCAGCACGATGAGCACGGCCGGCAGATTGATGATGGCGCCTGTGCCTTGTAGGTGTTGTGTGGCCTCGTTCCACACAAAAGGCGCGCGCGTCCACGTCGCCGACAGCTCATGGCCGGTCACGTTCTTGAAGAAGGCGCACACATAGCCCGACCAGCCCACGCTGACCGTGGCCGCGCCGACCAGGTATTCCAGGATCAGATCCCAGCCAATGATCCACGCGACGAGCTCGCCCATGGTGGCGTAGGCGTAGGTGTACGCGCTGCCCGCGATGGGAATCATCGACGCCATCTCGGCGTAGCACAGACCGGCGAAAGTCGAGGCCACGGCCGCGACAGTGAACGAGAGCGCGACGGCCGGTCCGGCGTTGGCCGCGGCGGCGCGGCCGGTGAGCACGAAGATACCGGTGCCGATGATGCCGCCGATGCCAAGCAAGATCAGGTCGAAGGCGCCGAGGCTGCGTTTGAGCCCGTAGCCGTACTCGGCATCCGAGCGCAGCTTATCGACCGATTTCGTGAGGAAGAGCGGACTACGCATGTGATTTCCTCGCGGAGTGGAGCATAGCCAGAGCGCTGTAGGTTGCCACCGCGATGACGAGCCAAAGCAAGTACTGCACCGGGAGTCGCTTGACCACGTAGGCGGCGAGCAACACTCCTGGCACCCCGCCCAGGGCCAGCCCGAGGGCCGCGCGCGAAGCGTAGCCGCCGCGGCCGATGAAGCGGATGCCACTCGTGGGCATGATGAACGCGCATGAACCCATCATGATGGGGAAGATCGAATCGAGTTTCATGCCGAGGAAACCGAAGAGCACCAAGCTCGGGGCATAGGCGCCGATGCCCAGGTTCATCAGCGCTCCGAAGGTGAAATTGCCAACCAGGCCAACCGCCAAACGCCAGCCATGCAATCCCAGCGTCGCGCCGCCCGCGGGCAAGAAGTGCAGGGCCTTAGCCAGCATCAGGCCGGCGGCGCCCAGCAGGGCCAGGCCCATGCCGAGTTGAATTTTGCGTTTCGGCCACGCGGACACCACGCCAGCTCCCAGCCACGATCCCAAGACCGAGGCCGCGATGAGCAAGAGAAGCGATGTGATTTCAACATCGATGATCGTGATCGAGATGATCGCTTGAGCGACGGTGGGCCACATGTGGCCGACAAGCAGGGTTCCTGGAATGCGATGGTCGGGTACCAGCCGGAACAGCTTGTAGATGGATGTCGTGGTGGCGTACGAACCGATGCCGAGAAAGTCGAAGAAGTTGGTCACGAACCCGATCGCGGTCTGGACCGGCGAGGGCAGGCCGGGCCGGACCGAAGCGTGATTCTCATCCAGGTCCGCGGGCTGCCCACTCTCGCCGTGCGCCTGGCGCTTGCGTGTGATGTCGCGTCCCCACCGGGCCGTGAAGACCGCGCCAAAACCGCCCAGGGCGAGGAGGAGCAAGGGCCGAAGACCGAACATCCGCGCATGGTACACCGAGCCTCGCCGAGTTGGGACGGGGATCGGGCCTGGCGGAAACTCGTTCACCCGGCTCAATGTCCGCCTGCATATACCGATACTGGCTGTGACGGGACCGGCATGCCGAAAGGTGGAGGAAAAACTTGAAGGAAAAGGAACGCTGCGGGCCGGCTGATTTGGGTACCGATCGCGCGGACGAACGGGCCGCGATTTTGGTCGTGGATGATGACGAAACCTTCATGCGCGCGTGTATCCGGGTGCTTGAGGCGTGGAACTACGATGTGACGCAGGCGACGAATAGCCAGGCCGCGCTGGAGTTGGTGGGCAGCCGGTCCTTTGACGTCATTCTGAGCGACATCAACCTCCCCGGGGCGAGCGGGCTTGACATCTTGCGCGCGGTGCGCAGCCGCGATCCGGATGCTCCCGTGATTCTGATGACCGGCGGGCCAGAGCTTGAGACCGCGCGTCTTGCGGTGGAGTGGGGCGCCCAGAGTTACCTCATCAAGCCGCTTCCGGTTCCCCAGCTCAAGGAGGTCTTGGAGCGGGCCATCGCCGCATATCATCTAGCCAAGCGCCAGCGGCAACTCCTGTCTAGCAGCGAATGGCAAGCTCGCGAAACCGAGCAAAGGCACGCCGAGTTCGATCGTGCCCTCGAAGGCATGTGGATGGCCTTCCAGCCCATCGTTTCTTGGTCGAGCAAGTCCGTGGTTGCCTACGAAGCCTTGATGCGCACCACGAACCAAACCCTCTGCTACCCGATGGACATTCTCAACGTCGCAGAATCCCTGGGCGAAGTGCACGTGCTTGGGCATAGGACGCGCGCTCTTATCGCCCAAGTCCTGGGCAACCACGACGAACTGCCGGGAGTGTTCGTCAATCTGCACGCGCTCGACCTGCTCGACGAACAACTCTACTCCGACAAAGACCCGCTTTTGCCCTTTGCCTCGCGCATCCATTTCGAAATCACCGAGCGCATGGCCATCGAGAAGATCGCGGACACGCGCGACCGCATCCGTCGCCTGCGCCAGCTCGGCTACAAGATCGCCGTCGACGACCTGGGCGAGGGCTATTCTGGCTTGAACAGTTTCGCAGCGCTCGAGCCCGACGCGGTGAAACTCGACATGTCCTTGATTCGTGGCATCGATCGCGCGCCCACCAAGCGCCGGATGGTGCGCGCTCTGACCACCTTGTGCCGCGAGCTGGGGACGCCTCTCGTGGCGGAAGGCGTGGAAACCAAGGCCGAACTTGAAACCCTCATCGATCTGGGCGCCGATTGGCTGCAAGGTTTCCTTTTCGCGCGTCCCGACTATCCCCTGCCAATCCCCCAGATGTAGTCGAGATATCGCGCGGATTGCGTTGAAGAACCGCCAACTCTAAATTCTATTGCGCCCCACGGTCAGCGGACGTAAGAACAGGGCGCTCTCAACCCCCAAAAGCAACTCACGGGAGGACCCAGGAAATGGCTCGCAAGACGGTCACCATCGACGGCAACGAAGCAGTTGCCTACATCGCGCATAAGACGAATGAAGTCTGTGCCATCTATCCCATCACCCCATCGTCCAACATGGGTGAATGGGCCGACGAATGGTCGGCGCAAGGCCGGACGAACATCTGGGGCACGGTGCCCGCGGTCGTCGAAATGCAAAGCGAAGGTGGCGCGTCCGCCGCAACTCACGGAGCCCTCCAATCCGGGTCGTTGACCACGACCTTCACGGCCTCGCAGGGCCTCCTGCTCATGATCCCGACCATGTTCAAGGTCGCGGGCGAGTTGACTTCGACGGTCTTCCACGTGTCCGCGCGCACCGTCGCCACCCACGCGCTTTCCATCTTCGGCGATCACAGCGACATCATGGCCATCCGCTCGACCGGCTGGGGCCTCATCGGCTCGGGCTCGGTGCAAGAAGCGATGGACATGGCACTCATCGCGCAAGCCTCGACGCTGGCGTCCCGCCTGCCGTTCGTCCACTTCTTCGACGGCTTCCGCACCTCGCACGAAGTGCAGAAGATCGAACAGCTTACCGACGACGACATCAAGGCTCTCATCACCGACGACCTGGTGGCCGCCCATCGCGCCCGCGCCATGTCGCCTGATCGTCCGTTCCTGCGCGGCACTGCGCAGAACCCCGACGTGTTCTTCCAGGCCCGCGAGAGCGGCAACAAGTTCTACAACGCCGCGCCGGCCATCATCCAGGCGCAGATGGACAAGTTTGCCAAGCAGGTCGGCCGCGCTTACCACCTGTTCGACTACGTCGGTCCGGCCGATGCCGACCGCGTAGTCATCGTAATGGGCTCGGGCGCCGAGGTCACGCACGAAGGCGTGAACTATCTCAGCGGCAAGGGCGAGAAGGTCGGCGTGGTCAAGGTGCGCGTCTTCCGTCCGTTCTCCATGGAGCACCTCATCGCGGCCCTGCCCAAGTCGGTCAAGGCCATCGCGGTTCTCGACCGCACCAAAGAGCCCGGCGCCGCCGGCGAGCCGCTGTACCAGGATGTGGTCACCGCCATCGCCGAGACCGCTGCGGCCGGCAAGCTGCCCTTCGCCATGCCGAAGATCATTGGCGGACGTTATGGGCTTTCGTCCAAGGAATTCACCTCGGCTCACGTCAAGGCCGTGTTCGACGAGCTCAAGAAGCCCGCGCCCAAGAACCACTTCACCGTGGGCATCAACGACGACGTGACCCACACCTCCATCGACGTCGACTACACCTTCTCGACCGAGCCCGACAGCGTGAAGCGCTGCCTGTTCTACGGACTTGGCTCGGACGGCACCGTGGGCGCCAACAAGAACTCGATCAAGATCATCGGCGAGGATCCGCAGTTCTTCGCCCAAGGTTACTTCGTCTACGACTCGAAGAAGGCCGGCGCGGTCACCGTGTCGCACTTGCGCTTCGGACCCGACGTCATCCGTTCGAGCTACCTCGTCACGCAGGCGCAGTTCCTGGCTTGCCACAACTGGTCGTTCCTCGAGCGCTACGACATGCTCCAGTACCTGCAGCCGGGGGGAGTCTTCCTGCTCAACAGTATTTACGACCCAAGCGAGGTCTGGGATCGGCTACCGGTCGAGGTGCAGAAGCAGATCATCGATAGGAAGGCGCGCTTCTACGTCATCGACGCCTACAAGGTGGCGAAGGAAACCGGCATGGGTGCGCGTATTAACACCATCATGCAAACCTGCTTCTTCAATATCTCGGGCGTGCTTCCGCCCGATGTGGCCATCGACAAGATCAAGAAGGCCATCAAGAAGACCTACGAGCGCAAGGGCATGGACGTGGTGGAGAAGAACTACCGCGCCGTGGACCAGACCATCGCCAACCTGATGGAAGTCAAGGTCCCCGCCGTGGCGTCGAGCAAGCTCAAGATGCCGCCCATCGTGGCCAAGGAAGCGCCGGACTTCGTGCACAGGGTGACGGCCGAAATCATCGCGGGCCGCGGCGACCAGCTGCCGGTCAGCGCCTTCCCGGTTGACGGCACCTTCCCCACGGATACCGCGCGCTGGGAGAAGCGCAACATCGCCATGGACATTCCGGTGTGGTACCCAGACCTGTGCATCCAGTGCAACAAGTGCACGCTGGTCTGCCCGCACGCCGCGATTCGCGCCAAGGTGGCAGACCCGAAACTGCTTGAGGGCAGACCGGCAACCCTCAAGTCGATGAAGTACAAAGGCAAGGAGTTCGATGGCCAGGCCTACATGATCCAGGTCGCGCCGGAAGACTGCACGGGTTGCACCCTGTGCGTCGAAGTCTGCCCTGGCAAGGACAAGAAGGATCCCAGCAAGCGCGCGCTGCTCATGGCGCCGCAGATGCCGCTGCGTGCGGCCGAGCGTGAGAACTACGCCTTCTTCCTCGATATTCCCGAGGTCGATCGCAGCCTGGTCAAGGTCGACACGGTCAAGGGGTCGCAGTTCCTGCAGCCGCTCTTCGAGTACTCGGGCGCTTGCTCGGGTTGTGGCGAAACGCCGTACTACAAGCTGCTTACCCAGCTCTTCGGCGACCGCGCCATCATCGCGAACGCAACCGGTTGCTCGTCGATTTACGGCGGCAACCTGCCCACCACGCCGTTCGCACAGAACAGCGATGGCCGTGGTCCGGCCTGGAACAACTCACTGTTCGAGGACAACGCCGAGTTCGGTCTTGGCTACCGGCTGACCATCGATCAGCAGAACGCGTACGCCAAGCTCCTGCTTGGCAAACTCGGCGGCAAGTTGCCCGGCGATCTCGTGACCGGCCTCGTCGAAGCCAACCAGGCCGACGAGTCGGGTATCAAAGCACAACGCGAACGTGTGGTAGCCCTCAAGCAGGTGCTCGGTAAGCTCGGCGCCGACGCCGATGCCAAGAACCTGCTCACCGTGGTCGACATGCTGGTCAAGAAGAGCGTGTGGATCGTGGGTGGCGACGGCTGGGCCTACGACATCGGCTACGGCGGTCTCGACCACGTCATCGCCAGCGGGCGCAACGTGAACATCCTGGTGCTCGACACCGAGGTGTACTCGAACACCGGCGGTCAGTGCTCGAAGTCGACCCCGACGGGCGCGGTGGCCAAGTTCGCCGCGGCCGGCAAGCAGACGGGCAAGAAGGACCTCGGCCTCATGGCCATGGCCTACCGCAATGCCTACGTCGCCACCGTGGCCATGGGCTACAGCGACGTGCAGACGGTGCGCGCCTTCATCGAAGCCGAGGCGTACAACGGCCCCTCGATCATCATCGCGTACAGCCACTGCATCGCCCACGGCATCGACATGGCCAAGGGCCTCGACCACCAGAACGCGGTGGTGGACAGCGGTGCCTGGACGCTCTACCGATTCAACCCGGGGCTCTACGCCAAGGGTGAGAATCCGCTCAAGCTCGACTCGAAGCCCCCGAAGCACACCTACGAACAGTGGGCGATGACCGAGACGCGCTTCAAGTCGCTCACCCAGAGCAGCCCGGAGCGCGCCAAGGCGCTCATGCTGCAAGGTCAGCAGGAAGCCATCGCGCGCGTGAAGTTTTACGAGGCACTGGCCGCCACCGGCTCGGTGTCGCCCTTCTCGCCGCCCGCGCCGTCCGCGCCCAAGCCCGAGGGCTAAACGACGTAGTCCTCGACGAAGACGCGGGCGTTGTCCAGGTCGACCAAGACCGACTCGCCTTGAAGAAGGCCCAGGATCTCGAATTCCCTGCGCGACACGTGCACGGTCACGAGCTCCCGCGTGGTCAGCCCGAGGTCTAGCTTGACGTGTGTCCCCAGATCCACGATGCGCTGGATGCGGCCGATTGACCGTTGCGGTTCGGCCAAGACCGGCTGCTCCGCGGATGTCCGCTCGATGCGGATGTCGTGCGGGCGAACCACGGCACGAACCTTGGCACCGTCGGAAACTTCACCCGGAACGCTTAGCGATGTGGCCGCGAACCGAGCGCGCCCCTTTTGCACCACTCCGTTCAAGACATTGGCCGAGCCCACGAAAGATGCAACGAACGACGTTGCCGGCGAGGCATAGATCTCGGTCGGCGTGCCCACCTGCTGGATCTTTCCCCGATCCATGACCACGAGTCGGTCGGAAAGGTCCAGGGCTTCTTCCTGGTCGTGCGTGACCATAATGGTGGTCAGATGGGTCAGGTCGTGCAGACGGCGCAGCCATTCGCGCAGCTCCGCACGCACGCGTGCGTCGAGAGCGCCGAAGGGTTCGTCGAGCAGCAGCAGCTTGGGCTGGGGCGCCAGCGCACGAGCGAATCCGACACGCTGGCGCTGTCCTCCCGAAAGCTGCCCCGGATACCTGTTGCCGAATCCTTCCAGCTGAACCAGGCCAAGCAGTTCGTCGACGCGGGACTGGACAGCGGCCGTTGCGATTCGGCGCACGCGCAGCCCGAAGGCGATGTTCTCGCGCACGCTCATGTGGTCGAACAGCGCGAAGTTCTGGAACACGAATCCGAAACCACGCTTGCGCGCGGGAATCTTGATGATGTCCTCGTCGCCTACCAGCACGCGACCATCGTCGGCGGTCTCGAGTCCCGCGATGATGCGCAGGATGGTGGTCTTGCCCGAGCCCGACGGGCCGAGCAAAGTCGTGATGCCGCCCTCGGCAACCTCGAAAGTCGCGGCTTGCACGGCGGGCACGCCCTGCGCACCAAATTGCTTGGTCAGTGCTTCCACGCGAACCTTCATGCTTTCCTTCCATCGTTGGCGCTGGCTTGTCGATGCTCGACGACCTTCTTGATGACCAGCGTGACCAACGCCAGTAAGGTCAGCAGCGAGGCAACGGCGAACGCGCCCACGAAGTCGTATTCGTTGTAGAGGATTTCGACCTGCAGAGGCACCGTGTTGGTGACGCCGCGAATGTGGCCCGAGACCACGGACACCGCGCCGAACTCGCCCATGGCGCGGGCATTGCACAGGATCACGCCGTAGATGAGTGCCCACTTGATCTTGGGCAAGGTGACCCGGAACAAAATGCGCCAGCCGCCCGCCCCCAGGGTCAAGGCTGCTTCCTCCGAGGCGTTTCCCGCGGCTTGCAAGGCAGGCAAGATCTCGCGCGCCACGAAGGGGAAGGTGACGAAGATGGTAGCCATCACGATGCCAGGGGTGGCGAACACGATCTTGAAGCCGTGCGCATCCAAGAACGGTCCGAAGATTCCCCGCGTGCCGAACAACAGAACGAAGACCAGGCCTGAAATGACGGGCGAAACGGTAAACGGCAGATCGATGAGCGTGAGGAGAATATTGCGACCTGGGAAGCGGTACTTGGTCAGCGTCCAAGCGGCGGCCACGCCAAAAACGGTGTTGAGCGGGACCGCGATGACGGCCGTGATGAGCGTCAGCTTGATCGCGGCCGCGGTTTCTGGTTGCCACAGCGCCGCGAAATAGGCACGAATCCCCTTTTCGAATGCCTGGCTGAACACCGCGACCAACGGCAACACCACAACCAAAAGCAGGAATATAAGAGCGAGGCCAAGCAGGGCCGCGCGAACGGGCCAGGGCTCGGAGCGGGCTCGGCTGCCGATCCCAGGTGCAAGCAGCGCGACGGCTTCACGAACCATGCGACACCCACCTGCGATTCCACGCCTGCAGGAAATTCACGGCGAGAAGGGTGATGAGCGAGCCCGCCAGCATCACCACGGCCAAGGCCGTGGCTTGCGGATACTGGAACTGCTCCAGTTTGGTGACGATGAGAAGAGGAACAATCTCGGTCTGGCCCGGCAAATTGCCTGAAATGAAGACCACCGAACCGTATTCACCCACCGCGCGCGCAAACGCCAAGGTAAAGCCCGTGATGATCGACGGAGTAAGCACGGGCAAGATTACGCGCACGAAAGTACGAAAGCGTGAGGCGCCCAGCACGACGGCGGCTTCCTCGATCTGAGGGTCTAGATCCATCAACACCGGTTGCACCGAACGAACGGCGAACGGCAGACCGACGAAAACCATGGCCAAAATCACGCCAGGATAGGAAAATGCGATGTGGATGCCGTGCCTATCCAGCAAGGCACCCACGACGCCGTTGGGGGCGTAGACGGCAGTCAGGGCGATTCCCGCCACGGCGGTCGGCAAGGCGAGCGGCAGATCGATGATGGCATCCACGAGATTGCGGCCTAGAAAACGGTAGCGAACCAGAACCCAAGACAGCAAGAGCCCGGCCACCGCATTGATACCCGCAGCGAGAAACGCGCCACCGAAGCTGAGCTTGTACGCGGCCAGCGCACGAGGCGACGCGATGGTGGCCCAGAATTCTGGCCACGTCAGTCCCGAGGTCTTGAGCACCAGCGCGGCCAACGGCAACAGAACCATGAGACCGACGTAGAGCAACGTGAACCCCAAAGTCAGGCGAAAGCCCGGCAAGGCTCCCGTCCGCCGCCCGCGCCAGAAAGCGATCATCTACTTTCCCGACGAGGTGAGCTGATCGAAGGTCCCGCCGTCGGCGAAATGTGTCCTCTGTGCCTTCTGCCAGCCGCCAAACTGCTCGTCGACGGTAAAGAGGGCGATCTTGGGGAAGTGGTTGGCGTACTTCGCGGCCACGCTGGCCTTGCGCGGACGGTAGTGATTGCGTGCCGCCACCTCCTGGCCCTCGTCGGAGTACAGGTAATCGAGGTAGGCGCGCGCCACGTCGCTCGTTCCATGTTTGGCGGCGTTTGCCTCGACCACGGCAACTGGTGGCTCGGCCAGGATGCTGGTTGCGGGTGAAATGATCTCGAACTTGTCCTTACCCAGTTCCTCGACCAGCAGGAAGGCCTCGTTTTCCCAAGCGATGAGCACGTCGCCGATCCCGCGTTGAGCGAAGGTCGTTGTGGAGCCGCGCGCACCCGAGTCCAGCACGGGCACGTTCCTGTACAGCTTGGCGATGAACTCTCGAACCTTGGACTCGTCCCCACCGAATTTCTTGTGGGCATAACCCCAGGCCGCCAGGTAGTTCCAACGCGCGCCGCCCGAGGTCTTGGGGTTGGGCGTGATGACCTTGAGATCGGTCCGAACGAGGTCGTCCCATCCCCTGATGCCCTTGGGGTTGCCCTTGCGAACCACGAACACGATGGTCGACGTGTAGGGCGAGGCATTGCTGGGCAGCTTGGATTGCCAGTTCTTGGGGATCTTGCCGCCGTTCTCGGCGATGGCGTCGATGTCGTAAGCCAGGGCCAGCGTCACCACGTCGGCGTCGAGTCCGTCGATGACGGCGCGCGCCTGCTTCCCCGAGCCGCCGTGCGACTGATTGACCTTCACCTCGTCGCCAGTCTTGGCCTTCCAATACTTGGCGAAGGCCGCGTTGAAGTCGTGGTACAGCTCGCGCGTCGGATCGTAGGAGACGTTGAGCAGATTGATCTCCTTGGCGATTGCAGGCGGGGTCGCGCCGAGCGTGGCCAGGAGGGTGGCGAAAAGGGTGGCAAAGATGAAGGCTTTCACGGTCATGGGCATCCTTACGATACGAACGTCTCGTGTACTAGACATGTGTCTCACAAAGTCGAGCATGTCAAGGAGAGATCGTCTTTCATATCGTCGAGACCTTTGCGAATCCGTCCCCAACTTCTGGTACCATTCGCCGGATGGCTAGTAAGAAAGACAAGACACCCGTTCAATCCGACCTTAGCCGCCCCCGGGCCACGACCATGCGCAGGGCGCCGTTACCTCCCGGAGATGACATCGGCGCGGCAGAGATGACGCGACGGGTTGGCGTCAGCGTCCACGACAAGCGCAAGGCACGAGGGCTGTCTCTCGATCAGCTCGCGGTCGCTTCCGGAGTCAGCCGCGCCGCTCTGTCCCAGATAGAAACGCGCAAGACCAACCCCTCCCTTGGCGTTCTGTGGAAGATCGCCGTGGGTCTCGGAATTCCCTTTTCCGAGTTGCTGGGGAACGATTCCCAGTCCATGTCGGTGCTTCGTCGAGGCGAGGCGCAGGTGCTGCGCTCCACCGACGGCCGCATGGAGAGCCGACCCCTCTCCCCCGCGGGTGCGTGCCCCTGGGTGGAGATCTACGAATTGCGCTTCCTTTCTCGCGCCGTCCACAAATCGGATGCGCATGCCACGGGCACGCGCGAAGTGCTGGTGGTTCTAAGCGGCCAGCTGCGCGTGTGCGTGGGCACCGAGTGCTACGACCTGGACGCAGGCGACTCCGTCTCTTTTCTAGCGGACCGGCCGCATTCGTACGAAAACGCCGGGACCTCGGAGTCGCGCTGTCACGACCTGATCATCTACACGCGGTAAGGCGACGGCTGCCGTTCTTTACGAGCGTAAAATATAGCGGAGGAAAACGCAGGCGGATCGTAAAGGAGGTTGTTCCGACGTAACAGCGGTTGTAGAGAACCGACGCATTCTCAATGTTGTCCTATCTCTCGTAGGGAGCCACCATGTCGAACCCCGTTGATGCCAGCACACTCTTGAACGACGCAGCCGCGAGGCAACTCGCAAATACCACCAAGACACCCCCGCAGTGGGTCGGCGCGACGCCGCGCTGGTTGGTGCAGCTTTTGCCCTGGACCCCGGTCGAAGCGGGCGTGTACCGCGTGAATCAGGTCATCGACAACAAATTCGCGGTGCAGTGCTCGCCCGAGCTCGGAAGCCAGTTGCCGACGGCTTTCATCGACTACGAACCGAAGCCACGCGAGTATTTGCTCAACACCGTGTCCACCACCGTACAGGTGTCGACGCGCATCTCGGACCTCTACCGCAGCCCCATGGATCAGGTGAAGGAGCAGCTTCGCATCGCGGTCGAGCGGCTGAAGGAGAAGCAGGAAGACGAACTCATCAACAACGGAAGCTACGGGCTCGTCAACAACGTCCACGAGTCCATGCGGTTGAAGTCGCGCGACGGAAAGCCCACGCCCGACGATTTGGATGAGCTGCTCTCCCGCGTGTGGAAAGAGCCGTGCTTCTTCCTGGCCCACCCCAGGGCCATCGCGGCGTTCGGCCGCGAGTGCACCTGGCGCGGGGTTCCGCCGTCCACGGTGACCTTGTTCGGCTCGCCGTTCATCACCTGGCGGGGTGTTCCGCTCGTTCCTTGCGACAAGTTGCACCTGGCCGGCAACAAGGCCGACTTCCTGCTCTTGCGCACGGGTGAACAGCGCCGCGGCGTGGTGGGTCTGTTCCAGCCTGGCCTGCCGGGCGAAGTCAGCCCCAGCCTCTCCGTGCGTTTGATGGGAATCGATCAGCGTGGCGTGGCTTCGTACCTCATCTCGCTCTACTGCTCGGCAGCCGCTCTCACTTCGGACGCACTCGGCGCACTGGAAAGTGTCGAAGTCGATGCCTACCGCGAATACAAGTGAGGCAATCGGCGGCGCACTCGGCGCCGCGCCCGCGTTGCCGGCTCCCGCGTTGACACCGCCGGGAATTCCTTCACCCGTGCCTGCCTTCGCCGGATGGGATCTCAATGCCCTGGCGCAAGCCATGATCGATGTGATCAGAGATCCCAATGCGCAGGTCTTCCCCGCCGCTAAGGCGGGGGCGACGCCCACCCTGTCGCCATCGTCGGGTTCCGAGCCGGCCATTTTGGCGACGACGCCGGGGCTGGCCCCATCCGCCGTTTCGCCATCGCAGGGAGAACTGCCAACGCAGTCGCCCGGCGTACCGAATCCAGCGAGTGCGCCGAGCCCGCCGGCAGCGACAAGCGCGGTCGGGATCGACCTGCTGGCTTTCTCCGACCCCAGCGCGGAATTCTCCCGATTTCCTCTGCTTGACGCCGTGGAGCCAGCCGGTCCTTCCTATCTCTTTACCTCGACCGGTGGAACTGGCCTTGAAACGCCGTCGGATATCTCGCTGGTCGAAACCAAGGAAATCGCTCCGGTCACGCCAGCTGTGAACAAGCCGCTGCGGCAGGCGATCTTCGATCCCTATGCGGTCAGGCGCGAGTTCCCGATCTTGAACGAGCGCGTGAACGGACGGCGCCTGGTGTGGCTGGACAACGCGGCCACCACGCAGAAACCGCAAACCGTCATCGATCGGGTGTCCTATTTCTACGCCCACGAAAACTCGAACATCCACCGGGCGGCGCACACCCTGGCGGCGCGGGCCACCGATGCCTACGAGACCGCCCGCCAGACCGTGGCGCGCTTTCTGGGTGCGTCCAGTGCAAAAGACATCGTGTTCTTGCGCGGCGCCACCGAGGCCATCAACCTGGTGGCGCAAGCCTGGGGTTGCCAGTACGTGGGCGCCGGAGACGAAATCGTCATCACCCATCTCGAACACCATGCCAACATCGTGCCCTGGCAGCAGCTTTGCGCCAGAACCGGTGCGCGCCTGTTGGTCGCGCCGGTCAACGACCGCGGCGAAGTGATCCTGGAGGCCTACGCCAAACTGCTCGGCCCCCGTACCAAGCTGGTCGCCCTGGCCCAGGTATCGAATGCTCTCGGCACGATCACGCCGGCGCAGCCAATGGTCGCCATGGCACATGCCGTGGGAGCACGCACCCTGGTCGACGGTGCGCAAGCCGTGGCCCACTTCCCAGTGAACGTGACCGCGCTCGACACCGATTTCTACGTATTCTCCGGCCACAAGATCTTCGCGCCGACCGGCATCGGCGCCCTTTACGGCAAGCCCGAGGTGCTGGACGCCATGCCACCCTGGCAAGGCGGCGGCAACATGATCAAGGACGTGACCTTCGAACGAACCACGTACCATCCCGCGCCCGCGCGATTTGAAGCTGGGACTGGCAATATCGCGGATGCCGTGGGTCTGGGTGCCGCGCTCGACTGGCTGGATAACCTGGGCCACGAGCGCGCGGCTGCCTACGAGCATGAACTGCTGGATTACGCCACGGCGGAGCTATCCCAGGTTCCGGGCCTGACCATCATCGGCACCTCGCCCGCCAAGGCCGGCGTCATCTCCTTCGTGCTCGCCGGACAGCGAACGGAAGAACTTGGATCGGCGCTCGACCGCGAAGGAATCGCCGTGCGCTCCGGGCATCACTGCGCCCAGCCCATTTTGCGCCGCTATGGCCTTGAGGCGACGGTGCGCGCATCCCTCGCCCCCTACAACGTCCGCGAAGACATCGACGTCCTTGTGGCAGCCCTGAAGACGCTTAGCCGCTAGCCGCATCCCGACGAAAGATTATTCTTGCCCGCCAGACCAGTGTCTATTATCTTAGACACATGGTCCAAACGCTAACGCCTCAAGAGATGAACGACTTGCTGGTAAGCGGCGAGGTCGATGTCGTGGACATTCGCGACACGTGGGAATGGTCGGATGGTCATATTGCCGGCGCCCGCTTGGTGCCCCTGGACGACCTGCGCGCCGATCCCGCGAAAACACTGCCCCGCTCGAACATTGTGTTCGTCTGTGGCCAGGGCTTGCGCAGTCTGACGGCCGCGAAACTCGCCGACCGCCTGGGCATTGGCAAGGTCTATAGCCTGGACGGCGGGATCTCCAACTGGACCCGCGCGGGCTTGCAACTGGTGCCGGGCTAGAAGGTCTTTGCCAATCGCCAATCTGTCCACGATAGGATACATCCATGCCGCGTTCGCACACCCAAGAAGCGCATTCCGAGCCGCAGGCCTTGGCCATGACCGAACTCGTCGGCGCGCTGATCGAGAGCTACCAGCGCGAACAGCGCATCACCCACGTCAGCGCGGCCGTTCTGCCCAGCCGCGACTCGGTGATCGCCATTCTCAAGTTGCTGCGCGAGATTCTGTTTCCTGGCTACTTCGGGCGGCAGGGTCTCAAACTGGAGACCCTCGTCTATCATGTGGGCGACAACCTGGCGACACTGCACGCCCGGCTTTTCGAACAGGTGGAAAGCGCGTTCCGCCACCAAGCTGTTCGTGCGGGGCGCGAAACCGACAACGTCGGCGATCTCGCTCTGGCCGCGACGAATGGGTTCCTTGGCAGTCTGCCCCAGGTACGTGCGCTGTTGGCCACGGATGTTCAGGCCACCTTTGACGGCGATCCCGCGGCCACGAGCATAGACGAAATCATCTTCTCCTATCCGGGCCTGTGGGGCGTGACCATCCACCGCTTGGCGCACGAGCTACACATCCGCGGTGTGCCGCTCGTTCCGCGCATCATGAGCGAGTTTGCCCATAGCCGCACGGGCATCGATATCCATCCCGGCGCTACCATCGGCAAGGCCTTCTTCATCGATCACGGCACCGGCGTCGTGATCGGCGAAACCACCAACATCGGCAACCACGTCAAAATCTACCAAGGTGTCACCTTGGGCGCGCTGTCTACCCGCGGCGGCCAGGCGCTGCGCGGAGTAAAACGCCATCCCACCATCCACGATCACGTCACGATCTACTCGGGCGCGTCGGTCCTGGGAGGCGACACGGTGATTGGCGAGGGAGTCATTCTGAGCGGCAACGTTTTCGTCACACAGTCGGTTCCCCCGCACACACGCGTCAGCACCAAGAACCCGGAACTCCAATACCGGGACAAGAAGCCGACCGAGTTCAAGCAAGAACTGAACTGGGACTACAGCATCTAACAATGCACTGGTTGTCTGCAACCAGGCGCAAAGGCGCGATCCGATGATGGTTAGCAAACAACTTGGGGAGCCGCTCAAGTCCGCCAAGCCGGTTCTGGTCTCGCTACAGACGCCGATGTCCGACGCTCCGGACAGCGGCGAGGTCGCCTTCCTTCCCGCGGTCGGGGCAAACTTGCGCCGCTTGCGTACGCGGCGTGGTCTTTCGCTGGAACGCCTGGCCCACAAGTCGGGCGTCAGTCGCGCCATGCTTTCCCAGGTCGAGCTGGGAAAGAGCGCCCCAACCATCAACGTGCTGTGGAAGATCGCGCGCGCCCTCGGGGTGACCTTCTCGGCGCTGCTCAGCACGGACCTCGATACCAGCCCGGTGCTGTTGCGAGAATCCTCGGCCAAGCGGCTCACCAGCCTCGATGGCTCGTTTTCGTCGCGAGCGCTTTTTCCCTTCGACAGGCCTCGACGGGTGGAGTTCTACGAGCTTCGTCTCAAACCCCATGCCGTGGAAGAGGCCGATCCTCATCCAGCAGGAACCGCGGAAAACATCGTGGTCAACATCGGAGCTGTCACTATCACGGCGGGGAATTCGGCACATGAACTTAGTAGGGGAGACGCGTTGCTCTTCGCTGCCGACGTCCCGCACTCGTACCGTAACCGTGGCGACGACGATGCAATCATGTACCTGGTGATGACCTACGCCGAGACGCTGGGATGAAGTACCGCGAAAACCCTCGGATGGGCGCGTGACCTTCCCCGAGATTCTGGGCGAAATCGCGGCGCCCATCTTTCAAACCCAGGGGGAGTTAGAATGAAGCTCGTCGTGAACGGAAGGGATGTCGATGTCAGCGAAGGGATCAACGTCAGTCAGCTGTTGATCGAACGCAAGGTGAAGATGCCCGACATGGTATCCGTGGAATTGAACGAGACCGTGCTCCGGCGGGTGGAGTTTGAGACCACGCGCCTCCGCGAAGGCGACCGGGTCGAATTACTCTACTTCATGGGAGGCGGCCGTGGAACTGACACTCTCTGACGATCAGATCGAGCGCTACAGTCGGCACATCATCCTGGAAAATGTCGGGGTGAACGGGCAACAGACCTTGCTCGCTTCCAAAGTGCTCATCATCGGCGCGGGTGGGCTGGGCGCGCCCGCATCGCTGTACCTGGCCGCCGCTGGTGTCGGAACCCTGGGTCTCGTCGACGCCGACCAAGTGGACATCAGCAACTTGCAAAGGCAGGTCATTCACCACACCGCCGACATCGGCCGCAACAAGGTCGAGTCGGCCGCCAACAAACTGCGCGCCCTCAACCCGGACATCACGGTAAACGCGCTGCACATGCGGGTCGAGGCCAGCAATATCCTGGATCTCATCAAGGACTATGACTTCATCATCGATGGCACGGATAACTTCCCCACCAAGTTTCTCATCAATGACGCCTGCGTTCTTGGCAATAAGCCATTCTCCCATGCCGGCATTTTGCGCTTCGATGGGCAACTGATCACGGTCCGTCCGGGAAAGAGCGCATGCTACCGATGCGTCTTCAACGCCCCGCCACCGCCCAAGGCCGTGCCTTCCTGCTCTCAAGCGGGCGTACTAGGCGCGGTGGCTGGCGTTATCGGCTCTTTGCAAGCCACGGAAGCCTTGAAGTTTCTACTCGGCCTTGATGGCCTGCTGACCGACACCTTGCTGGTGTGGAACGCCCAGCGCATGGACTTCCGCAAAGTGAAGGTGAAGCGCAACCCACGCTGCGCGGTGTGCGGCGAAAAGCCCACCATCACCACATTGCACGACGAGGAGGCCGCGGTCTGCAACATCACGGGAAGCGCCAGATGAACCCACTCACCATTCCCCAGTCGGTCTTTCGCGCTCTCCTCGAACAGGCGCGAAAGCAAGCCCCCATCGAAGCGTGCGGCATCCTGGGCGGACGTGGTGATCGTGTCGAAGTCTTTCACCCCATGACCAATACCGACAACAGCGCGGACCATTTTCTGATGGATCCAGGCGAGCAGTTCAAGGTTGTGAAAGCCTTGCGTGCGGTGGGCCAGCGCATGCTCGCGGTTCATCACAGCCACCCTGCTTCCCCGGCGCGGCCGTCCGTCGAGGACATTCGTCTCGCTCTCACGCCCGATGTTCTCTACACGATTCTTTCCCTGCAAGACGCGGATAGTCCGGTCTTGAAAGCCTTCTTCGTCGATGACGGCGTGGTGAAGGAACACCCTCTCGTGATCGAGGCGCAATGACCATGGACACCTATAGCTTGTTCGACCAGGGGCAGGAGATCGTCTCCACGGGGCCGATGGGTGAGCACATTCGCCAGGAGATCCGAAGGACACGGTGTACAGATCATGCACGTCGCCAATAGCCTGCTCGACCTGGTCGGAAACACACCGCTTCTGCACCTGTCTCGATTGTTTTCCTCCGCACGCGTGCTGGGGAAGCTGGAGTTCTTCAATCCGGCCAGCAGTGTCAAGGACCGGACGGGTTTGGCCATGGTCGTGGCCGCCGAACGCGCCGGCATCTTGAAGCCCGGCATGACCATCGTCGAGCCCACCAGCGGAAACACCGGAATCGCCTTGGCCTGGGTGGCAGCCGTACGCGGCTACAAGCTTATTCTCACCATGCCCGAATCCATGTCCAGCGAACGGCGCAAGCTGCTTTCGTTTCTAGGGGCCACTGTGGAATTGACGCCCGCCAACTTGGGAATGGGAGGCGCCGTTGCCAAGGCCCATGAAATCCTGAGCAACACCCCTGACGCCTTCATGCCCATGCAATTCGACAATCCGGCCAACCCCGCCATTCATCGCGAAACGACTGGACCCGAGATCTGGCGCGACACCGACGGACAAGTGGACGTCTTCGTGGCCGGCGTGGGAACCGGCGGCACCATCTCGGGCGTGGGCGGTTTCTTGAAAGAGAAAAAGTCCGGCGTCCACGTCGTTGCCATCGAACCTCGGCGATCCCCTGTTTTGTCGGGCGGAAAGCCTGGCCCTCACCTGATCCAGGGCATTGGCGCCGAGTTCATTCCCAAGACATTCGACCGGTCCGTGGTTGACGAGATCCTTTCCGTCAGCGACGACGAAGCCCTGGATGCCATGAAGGATCTCGTCATGAAGGAAGGACTGCTTGCGGGCATTTCCTCAGGCGCCGCCATCGCGGCGGTGCAAAAGCTGGTCAAGCGTCCGCAATTCGCGGGAAAGACCATCGTCACGCTGTTACCCGACACGGCGGAGCGCTATCTCGTCACCTACGGCCTCTAGCCGTCGGCCCACACCTCGCCACTGGACGCATAGCGCGAGCTTTCCCCGCAAGCCAAGATGGCTCCAGGCTGCAGCTTGCTCCGTCGGGACCTCGACGAATGAGCCGGCACTTCGGCCTGAAGCCTGAAGCCCCATGACTCGGATGCTGAAAGAATCTTCGCGCGCAGCGAAGAATCGAGCCTGCCAGATACGAAGCCGGAATCGATCGGCCTGCCCAGGTATTCGTTTGCCGAGAACACATCCTGGATGATAGACATTACTCTCGTATACTGTACACCTCATGGGGCCCCCGCAGCAAATGAAGGTATTCACGCTCCCGAACCCTGGTGCCCACTCGCTGACCGTTCGAGCCAAAGCGCTTGTGTTTGAGGACACCTGTTCACGCGAACTGCTTCGGCAAATCAGGCAGATCGCGCCCAGCGATGCCACGGTGCTTATCATCGGCGAAACCGGGACGGGCAAGGAGATCGTTGCCCGCTATGTGCATGAGCTGAGTCGACGTGTGGCCGGGCCGTTTGCCGCGATCAACTGCGGCGCGTTCGCCGACAGCCTGGTTGATGCCGAGTTGTTCGGTCACGAGCGTGGTGCCTTTACCGGCGCCACGTCAAGCAAGAGCGGTTGGTTCGAGGCCGCTCAAGGTGGAACGTTGTTTCTGGATGAGATCGGTGACCTGCCACTCCTTCTCCAGGTCAAACTCTTGCGCGTTCTCCAGGAGAGAGAGATCGTACGCCTTGGCTCGCGCCAGGCCATCCCCATCGACGTCCGCTTGGTCGCGGCAACCAACGTCGATCTGGAAGCTGCGGTGCGAGCAGGACGGTTCCGGGAAGATCTCTATTTCCGCCTCAACGTGGCCACGCTGCGCCTCCCTCCGCTGCGAGAGCGTCCAGGCGATATCTTGCCGCTGGCGGAGCATTTCCTTAAGGTCTATGGGGAGAGAGCAGGTCTCGACCAAGTTTCCATCAGTGGAGAGTCCGTACAGCAACTGCTCGACCATTCTTGGCCCGGCAATGTTCGCGAGCTGGAAAACGTCATCCACCGGGCCGTACTGACTTGCCGAAACGGGCGTATTGAAGTAGCGGACCTGCCGAACGCATCAGGGGGCAAGACAAGTCTCTCCGAAGCTCCCCGTGCCGACAAGGCCGCTCTCCTGGCGCTTGAGCGCGTACTGATGCAGCTGTTTGAACAGGGCGGACCGGAACTCTACGAGCGCATCAATACGGCGGTCGTGACCGAAGCCTATCGCTTTTGCCACGAAAATCAGGTGCAGGCCGCGCATCTTTTGGGAATCAGCCGCAACGTCTTGCGCGCCCGGCTCGCGCAGGGCGGACTTATCTCCGGCCGTGGGACGAAAAGAAACCATCATGGGATGGCGGGATCTTCACCACGGGCACCCGCGTCCCACTCGCCGAACCCGGTTTCGGTCACAGGTGGTGGTGATTCCCGGCACTAGCAGCACCACTCTTGGCGTCCGCGTTCGTTCCATGGGTGCGGCGTTCTTGCGGGATCCTCGCATCCGCCCGTGCTACTATAGTGACCATATGGCTTATAAACAGGACAGGCGCCATCGCAGGAAGGGTGACCGCCTTCCCGGCACGATCATGATCCGCCAGACTCCACTGCCACCAGGGGACGACATCGGTGCGGCCGAAATGGGAAGGAGAGTCGCGGCCAATTTGCGCGAGAGGCGGCGAACTCGCAACTTGTCACTCGACCAACTCGCCATTGCGTCCGGAGTCAGCCGTGCGGCGCTATCTCAGATCGAGACGCAGAGAAGTAACCCATCGCTCGGTGTTCTGTGGAAAATCGCAGTCGGGCTCGGCATCCCGTTCTCAGAGCTCATCGGCGGGGATGCCAAGGCCATCGCGGTCTTGCGTCGAAGCGAGTCCCAGGTTCTGCGCACCTCGGACGGCAAGATGGAAAGCCGACCACTGACACCGGCAGGCGCAAGCCCGTGGGTGGAAGCCTACGAGTTGCAGGTTGCGGCGAACGGTATTCACGCCGCGGAGCCACATGCGGCCGGAACACGCGAGGTCGTGGTTGTCCTAGCTGGCCAGCTTCGCATGCGTGTAGGCTCCTCAAGCCACGACCTGGAGCCCGGAGATTCCATCTCGTTCCTTGCCGACCAGCCGCACGCCTATGAGAATTCCAGCAACACCGACCTGCGCTGCCACGATGTCATCATCTACTCCCGCTGAGCTGGTTGGCGCCAGGGGCTTCACCTATCTTTTCGGTCCGGTATTTTCAAGGCGGCTCGGACGCTCGCTCGGCGTCGATCTGCTGCCCTACAAGACGTGTTCACTCGACTGTATCTACTGCGAGTGCGGCCCGACGACGGATCTCACCTCGGAGCGGGCGAATCGCGTGGCCACCGACGATGTGATCGCCGAGCTTGACGCCTATCTCGGTCGTAGGCCGCCGCTCGACTTCGTGACCTTCGCGGGTTCGGGCGAGCCCACCCTTCATGCTGGGCTTGGTCGCATCATTGCCCACCTGAAGCAATACCATCCCCAATATAGGGTCGCGGTGCTCACCAATGGAACCCTCTTTTCAAGCGAAGAGATCCGTCGAGATGTGCTCGGCGCCGACCTTGTCGTTCCGTCCCTCGACGGGGCGAACTCGGAATCCTTCCAGGCGATTAATAGACCAGCGCCAGGCATCACTGTTGAGAAGGTTATCGAAGGCTTGGCTGCGCTTCGCCGCGAGTATCGTGGGACCTACGTGCTTGAGGTTTTCGTTGTGCCTGGGATCAACGACACCGATCCCGAGGTGCTCGCCCTCCGACGTGCCGCCGAACGTATTCAGCCGGACGCCATACAACTCAATCGCCTGGATCGGCCAGGCATCTTGCCGACCATCACACAGGCGTCTGATGAGTTACTCGACCGCATGCGTACGCGCCTTGAACCCTTGACGGTATTCGTGGTTCCCAAGCGCCGGCCGGGGGAAGTCAGACGGATGGATGATGCAAAGATCGATGAGGCCATTCTGGCCCGCCTCGCGGATCGCAGTTTCGACACTACAACCCTCTCATTTCTCCTGGGACTGCACGAGGGCCTCGTCGCCAAGCATGTCAATCAGATGTTGGCCGATGGGCGGCTGGTGCGCGTACTTCAAGCTGCCCACGACAATCGATTCCTCGTTCACCGTGCTATCTAAGCGGTATCTTGGCCGGACGACGAGTGCCGCCAGCCAGGGTAACGAAAAAAGAACAAACAACAATTGCACCTTGAGCACCCAGCTCAGCAGCCCACCGACAAAGGCTCCGAGGCAACCACCCGACATCTGCATCAACGTGGCCGCGCCACTGACGTGTCCACGATCGCAGCCACTTGACGAGATGTTGGTCACGTTGATGAGGTTGTTGAATCCAAGCCCCAACGAAAACACCGCGGTCCACAGCCCGAAGAACAGGGGACGATCGGCAAGGCCAAGCCCCACCATGGCCACCGCCGTGGCGCCATAGATCACGCGATCGAGGATACCGCGGTCCACCTTCGACAGCACCCAGCCGGCCCCGAGCAGCACGGAAACGTAGACCACGCCGTTGAGGACGAAGAGGTGAACGGCCCTGTCCCGTGCCCAGCCGTGATCCCGCATGAGGATCACCAGCATGAACGTACTGAAGAACGCCGAGCAATAGCCGCTGAGCCCTTCCATGAAGCACGCCAGCCGGACTTGTCGGTTTTGCCAGATCGGTCGCAGGCAGTTCCCGGTGCGCCGCCTTGATCGCCGAGCGCCATTGCCATCGGTGGGCGGCAGGGCAAGCAGGCCAATGGTCGCCATGCCGGCAAAGAGGCCGGCCGAGACATAGAACGTCGACTTGATGCCGAGTCCTTTCGTGAGCAGATGCCCCATCCACGGGCCAATCGCCATCGTCCCCAGCGCCAAGGTTCCCTTGTACCACCCGGCCCAACCATTCCCCATGGCGCCGAGCTGGCCAAGAAAGATCGAGCTCATCGAAACGATGCGATAGGAAATGCAGAAGCCCGTGAACAGCATAAGCGGCAGTAGCGCGAACCAAACGCCAAGGCGAGGAATCAGCAGGTAGCAGACGGCCACGATGGCGCTCGCCTTTCCATAGAGCGCACGCGGGCTGCCTCGACTGACCATGATTCCGGCCGGGATGGTTCCCAATGCCAAACCCAGGGTTTCCGCGGCGCCAATCAAGCCAAGCTGCCAGTTCGTCGCCTGCAGCGAAAGTCCGAAGACCGTGATCAGAATCTTGCTAATGCCGATGGTGCTTCCCGAGACGATGGAGAGCCCAACGAATTTGATGAGAAAGCCGCGCAAAGCCTGCGCTTTCTACGGTGTCACCGCGCTGGCGCGGGCGACGTTCTTCGCAATGGCTGCCCGGCGGCTCTTGGGCACGGTCTGCCGGGACGTCTTCCTTTCCTTGAGGACCTCGATGAATGCCTCAAGCCGGGTCTTGAGCTGTCCGTGATCGTTCTGTGAATAGTCACTCGACACATCGAGTACGGGAAATCCCTGCGCTTGAAACTGGTCGATGAAATCCTTCTTGGTCAACCCGTAGCAAGAGCAGAACTTCAGATAGACGTAGAGCACGCCGTCCACGTTGTATTCGCGCGCCAGCCGACTGGAGAATTCCACGGCGTCGGACATCGGCTTGCGGTTCGAGCAGGGTGCCTGGTCCAGATACCCGTCGGCTAGCGCTTGGTACGGGTCGCCCGTCTCAGGAATGGTGTGGTAGACAGGACGCAATCCCGCGCAGTGATCTTCCACGACCACCTGTGCCCCGAGCTCGCCTTCGACAATATCCAAAAGCCGGCGGTCGCCGTCGGCCATGATACTGCCGGAGACAAGGAGCCTGAGCCTGGGCTCACGATCCCCCACGGGTGCCGCGCGCAAGCGCTCGTACACCTTGGAGTATTCCCGGATGAGCTTCTCCGGCGGCAAGGAATAGAACCCCTTAACCAGATCCAGGAATTCCCGTCCGCTCAGCGCGGGCCGTTCGTTCTTGCGCAGATCCGAAATCTGCTTCAGCAGTCTTCTAGCCTGATTGGAGAGGACGATCTGCTTGTGAACCTCGTCGTCGAGAATGGCCGTTCCGGTCAAGGCTTCCAAGTCCCGCTTGAAGTCGACGATCTCGTCGCGAAAGTAGCGTCGCGACGCCGGCTCGGCCCTGTTCTTGGGCACATTGATCAGCCTGGTTGGGACGAATTGTTCGATGATCTCGCTTGCCCGTTTCATGTTTCCGCATGCATGAGGGCTGTACACCTTATCGACGGCGCGGAAGAGCGGATGCCCCGAGACAAAGCCGCCAACGCAGCTTTTGGTGTGGTCACAGAGCACGCTCTGGGTGTGCAGCTCACCCGCGCCGACCATGGTGGGATCGCCGGCCTTCATCAATCGCACATAGCCGACACCGGCGGCATTCAGCAATTCCATGGGCGTGTAGGCACAGAGAAAGCCCACCTTCTTGGTGGCCTTGGATGCGATGAACGCTTGCTCTTCGCTTTCGATCAGCTGATAGGCGTGCTGAAGATACGCTTCCTTCGTCGCGCTCTCGCGCGGTGAGGCCTCCACCGTCTTCTCCAGCTCTTTGGCGGCGTAGACGGCCGCTCCCACCGCGCCGGCGAAAATCATGTCGATACCCGGTCTGGTCATGAATTTCGTTTCCAACAAACCTTCGAGCGTCTTCCACATCCCGCGGTTGTTGGAAACCCCACCCGTGAAAACCAGCGCAGGCTCAAGCCCGATGCGGCCGAGGAGGTTGGTCACGCGCCGAGCTGCCGACAGATGCACCCCGGCGGCGATATTGGCGCGAGAATCGGCGTCGTTGGCGCGCTCGCCGCGTGCGCGCAAGGAGATCATCTCGGATTCGGCGAAGACCACGCACTGGCTGCTGACCAGGGCTGGATCTTTGGCCTGCAACGCCACGGTTCCGAGATCTTGAAGCTTGATACCGAGCAGCGCCGCGGCCTTTTCCAGAAAGCGTCCGGTTCCCGCGGCGCACTTGTCGTTCATCACGAACTCGACAACCTTGCCGGTGGCCCGATCGATCTTGATGGCCTTGGAATCTTGTCCGCCGATATCGAGGATGGTCCGCGCCTCGGGAACCAGCGCGTGTGCCCCCATGGCATGACAACTGATTTCGGTGACCACGCTGTAGGGCAAGTCGCTGAATTCCAGCGAAATGCGGCCATAGCCGGTTCCCACGACATGGGCGATGGTTTTGCGTTTCAGGTTGGCCAACCGAAGCAATTTCCGCACGAGAGCGTCTGCCGTCTCCTGCATGTAGAGCCCGGTCGGCACCAGCGCGGTGTAGAGGTTGTCCCCGACCAGCAGCACGCCCTTCGACGCCCGCGAGCCAAGGTCCAAACCAAGCACCGGCCGCGGCGGACGCAGCGACCAGCCCCGCAGAGAGGTAGCCTCGCGAATACTCATTGGGGTGCACTCTCCATCTTCGGGCGGTGTCTATCTGGGACTTGGGGGTCGTCAGCCAACATCTCGATGAACGCTTTCACGCGCATTTTGACCTCCTCGGTGATCGGGTCGGCATGCGCGGTGCCTTCCACGGCCAAGACAGGGATCCCCTTCTTGGTGAAGAAGTCCTGTTCCATCTGTCGGGTCAGGCTGGTGTAGGGGCAGCCGGTCGTCCCCGAGACAATCACGCCCTTGGCCTTGGTTCGGCGCACCTCTTCCTCAATGCGGAACTTGCGCGCGCTGGCCACGGCTCCGGCCTGGTCGGAACTTTCGCCTTTGAGCTGCATGTCGAGCAGATACTCGGCCAGGGCCTGAACCGGGCCAACGTCCTCTCGGTAAAGCGTCGTGATCGCCATCAAGGAGCCGACGATGGCCCCGCCTGACTGGTCGATGGTCTTGGTCACGTCCATGTTGAACATGTTCCCCGCTAGTACGAGCGGGACATAGGGCCCGACCGGCCGCTTTCCTGTCCATTCCAGTTCGGTAATGAGCGAATCAAGAAGCGAAATGAACAAAGCACGGTTCTCTTCGAAGTTCAACACCGCGTGGTAGTCGCCCGAGGACATCAGCAATTGACTGACGCGGGTCATGGGAAAGTAGAGGGGATTGGCCAGCCGCAATTCCAGGATCTTGATGATCCGCCTGGTGATGCTGTTCTTGACCCGAATCAGATCGGCTAGCTTGTCTTCATCGACATTGTGGCCGCACAACCACCGCGCCGTCCGCTGGACTTCGTGCTCGTAGAAAGCGATGTATTCAGGCCGGCGAGCAGGATCCATCTTGAAGGCCGTGAGCGGCTGCACCACGTGAACGTCGTATCCTTCGGCCCTGGCCAGCTCGGCGATGGTCACGCTTGGCTCGCAGGCACCGCCGAATTGCAGGACTTTGCGAACCGCGGTCCCGCCGGGCTGGCGCATGCGCATGCCAAGACCGCCGATCTGCGACTTGATCACGGTGCAAAATTCGCTGGGGACGTGGAAGTGGCTCTCCGCGAGAGACACTGCCTCGTGGCTCTTGCCGCGCATGCGGGCCATGTCGTTGGCGCAAATCCCACCGCAGGCACGTACCAGCGGCGCCCACCATGGATTCATGCCCGTTACGACCGGAACACCGGCCCGCGCCGCGGCTTCTACGTCGGCCCAACGGTAGGTCGACGCCAGCTCATCGAGCAGGGCTTCGGCGCGATGCTCGACCGGAACGCTGGGTGCTACGGCTAGCTGCATAGTGACGTCTCGGGAACAATATTCACGGTACTGCTCCCGCGACCAGCTCGGGAGCACGGCAATGGTTCTTCTTATCGAGAAGCACCTCGATGAAGGCCTCGATGCGCGTGCGAATCTGCCCTTCGCTCGAGTGCGAATAGTCGCTCGACAGTTCCAGCACGGGCAGGTTGACTCTCTGGAAGGCCGTTAGGTATTCCTTCATGCCCACGCTGTGGGTCGGGCAGAATTTCAAATAGGTGTAAAGAACGCCTTCCGCGCCGTATTCGAGGGCCAGGTTGGCGGCGAAACGGGCTGCGTCCGACAACGGCTTCATGCGAGCGCAGGGTGCCTGGTCGAGGTATCCCCCTACGAGCGCGTTCAGTGGATCTCCTTCTTCGGATAGTTCGTGGCAGAACGGACGAAGTCCCGTGCACACGTCTTCCGCGACCACCAAGCCGCCATATTCCCCTTCTAAAATGTCGTGGATTTTCCGATCTCCATCGGCTAGCACGCTGCCAGAAATCATAAAGCGCAGAGGCTCGCTGGCGTCCTGATCGCCAATCCTCGCCGTCAGTGTGTCGTAGAGCCGCTCGTAGGCGGCCAGGGCAGTGTCCGCGTCGACGTAGTAATAGGCCTTGGCGATCTCCAAGAAGTCCTTGCCCGTGATGGGCGGTCGGCGCAACTTGCGGAGATCCGAGATTTTGCGCAAATGCCGGCGCAGCCTGTTGTACTTCACGATTTGGGTGTGAATCTCTTCGTCCGAGATGACCGTTCCGGTCTTGCTTTCCAGATCTCGCTTCATGTCCAGCAACTCCAGGCGGAAGAAATCGCGCGAGGAGACTTCGGTGCGGATCTTGGGCAGGTTGAGCAATTTCACGGGTACGAAGCGGTCGAGGACCTCGGAGACGCGCTTCACGGTATTGCAGGTGTAAAAGTTGTAGACCCCGTCGACAGCACTGTAGAGAGGATCCCCTGACGAGAAGAACCCCAAGCAACTCTTGGTGAAGTCGCAGTAGATGCTCTGCGTGTAGCGCTCGCCCCGCGCCACTGTTTCTGGGTCACCGGCGCGGAACAGCCGGATATGCCGCGCGCCAGAGGCGGAAAGCAGTTCAAGCGGCGTGTAATTGCACTGGTAGGCGAAGCGCTTCTTGCCATCCTCACGGGCGATGTACTCTTCCTGGCTTTTCACGATCAATACGCGAAGCTCTTCAAGTATGGAATCCGATGCGGCAGCGCGTGCTTCTGCCTGTCCGTCTGTCGCGGAGATCTCGCTCTTGTCCGTAAGGCGCACCCGCGGCGACAACACCGAGACGCTACTGGCCACGCTCTTTCCAGCGTAAACGGCCGCGCCCAAGGCACCCGCGAAAGCCAAGTCGATCTTCGGCGTGGTGAACTTATGCCCGAGCAGATCTTCGAGAACCTTGCGCATCCCTGGGTTGTTCGACACGCCGCCGGTGAAGACCAAATCCTTCTCGATGCCGATTCGCCCTAGGAGGTTCTGCACCCGGCGCGCGGCCGACACGTGGACGCCAGCGGCAATATCGGCCAGCGCCTTGCTGTCCTTGATCCCATCCTCCAAGCCCTCGGCCTTCGCTCGCAGGGTGATGATCTCGGTTTCGGCAAAGACCACGCATTGGCTGCTCACGGTGCTGGGCTTTTCCGACGCGTAGACGAGTTTGCCGAAATCCTCCAGTTCGATGCCCAGGGTCTGGGCGGACTTTTCTAGAAAGCGCCCCGTGCCCGCGGCGCACTTGTCGTTCATCACGAATTCAAGCACCTTGCCGGTTGCCGCATCGACCTTGATGGCCTTCGAGTCCTGGCCACCGATGTCGATAATCGTGCGCGTGCCCGGGACCGCCACATGCGCGCCCATGGCATGGCACTTGATCTCGGTGATGACTTCGAAAGGAATGTCCTTGAATTCAAGGGCCACCCGGCCATAGCCGGTTCCAACCAGACGGCCAACGTGCTTCCGTTCAAGCCCCGTTAGACGCAACAGCTCGGCGAGAATCTCGTCGGCCGTTTCCTGGGTATAGAGCCCCGTCGGCACGAGAACCGTGACGATCTCGCCACCCTTGATGAGTACGCCCTTCGAGGCGCGGGAGCCGATGTCCAGGCCGACGACCGGGATGTCGAGCGCGCTTGAGAATGGTTCTTGTCCGAGTACTTCCGTGATCTTCATGGATCTTAGGCTCCCTGCGCGATCTGGATTCTTGGACTCTGGACAGCTTGCCAGTCGTCCCGTTGAGCATGGGTTGCCGTGCCGCCGAGGTTGGCGACGTTGCCAACGCCGGTTTGCTGGTAGCGGGCCGCGAAAACCCCGGCGCCGAGCGCACCCGCGAAGATCAGATCGAGCGGGGCAGGCGTGAACTTGTGACCGAGAATATCCTCGAGCACTTTCCACATGCCGATGTTGTTCGAAACTCCACCGGTGAAGACCAGATCCGGCTCAATGCCCACGCGGTTGAGCAGATTGTGAACCCTGCGGGCCGTCGCAAGGTGAATGCCGGCGGCGATGTTGGCCCGTGCGACCGCGTCCCTCACCCGCTCGCCCCTTGCCCGCAAGGAAATGACCTCGGATTCAGCGAAGACGACGCATTGGCTTGAAATCGGCGACGGCGCCACGGCTTCAAGAGCGACCTCACCTAGCTGGTCAAGCTGTAGACCAAGCAGGATTGCGGTCTTTTCCAGGAAGCGCCCGGTTCCTGCCGCGCACTTGTCGTTCATAACGAACTCGACGACCTTTCCGGTGCTGGGGTCGACCTTGATGGCCTTTGAGTCTTGCCCCCCGATGTCGATAATGGTCCGCGTCCTTGGCAAGACGGCGTGTGCTCCCATGGCATGGCACGTGATCTCCGTAACGACTTGATACGGGATGTCCGAGAATGCCAAGGTGATTCGTCCGTAGCCCGTGCCGACGATATAGGTCAGCTGGCTTCGTTCAAGCCCCGCCTTGCGCAGAAGCTTGGTGATGATCTCCTCCGCCGTCTTTTGCATCGAAACGCCGGTTGGAATCAGCGCTGTTTCCAAGGTGTGCCCGTGCAGGAGCACGCCCTTGGAAGCGCGCGAACCAATATCCAACCCGACGACCGGCTCGTCCGAGCCGTGATTCCAGGGGAGACCAGAGAGAATGCTTCTTATGTCCACGATCTACCTTTCACGACGGGGTCTTCAATTGAGCATTTCCATGAACGTGCGAACGCGCATGATCTGCTCTTCCGATGGCCGCTCTTTGTGCACGTTGGTTTCAAGGCCGATGAAGGAAACGCCGAGGTTCTTGAAGTGCGTGCGCTCCATTTGCTGAACGATGGAGGCATATGGACATCCAGTGACCGTGGTGGAGATGACGCCCTTGGCGCCGGTCTCACGCACGAGTGCCTCGATTCGATAACGGCGAAAGGTCGCGGAAGCGCCCGCGCCCTCGCCCAATTCGCCCCGGGCTTGTGCGTCGAGCAGGTAGTGCGCGAGCGACTCAAGCGGCGCAATATCATCGCGGTAGTCCACCGTTCCCACCAGGATCCAGCCAAGAATGGCACCTTTCGACTCTTCGATGACGTGAAGGATGCTTGGGCTTACTGCTCCGCCTGCGAGCACAAGCGGGATGTAACGATCAGCCGAGGGCAGCGTCGCCGCGACTTCCAGCTCTCTGATGAGCAGGTCGATAACACGCAAATACTGCGCTGGGTTGCCGTAGCAGTGTGACGAGCCGTTGAGCAGTTGAACCGTGGGAACCGATGTCAGATAGAGCGGGTTGCTCTTGCGCAGCTCAAGCACGCGACGCAGCTTGGATAGCAAGACGTTCTTCTTGCGTAGCTCCTCGCCGAGACGGTCCTGGTCCACCCCCTTGCCCGTCAACCACTTGGCAATGCGCTCGAATTCGTGGACCAAGATCTGGATCGTCTCCGGGCGCTTGTCCGACGCGTGGAAGGCGTGAACGCCCTCGATGCAGTGAACGTCGTAGCCTTCGCGTTTCATCATTTCGATGGCCAGCCCCATGGGCTCGCAACCGCCGCCGAAGTGGATGATCCGGCGAATGTTCTGGCTGGTGCGCAGGTGCAAGCGCCCCGCAACAACTTTGATCATCGAGCAGAATTCGGAGGGAATCTGAAGTTCGCGCTCACCCACCGATTCGGCCTCGCGGCTTCTTTCCCGCCACAGCTCGGCCATGGCAATGGGAACGGTGTCGCACGCATAAATGAGTGGCGCCTCCCAGGTCGACCCGCCCCAGACTGCCTTCAATCCCTCCGCCGCACGGCGTTCGATTTGATCGAAGGAAAAGGAAGCCACAAGGTCGCGCAGGGCCTGAATTCCTGGCGATGGCGGTGCTTCTACTGCAATTTGCCCGTCTCGTCTTTTCGCGGAAACGCTCGACTCAGTGATGGTTGGCATGGGTGACTCGCTGTCGGGACTTCACAATGCACGCCGCGTGCCGAAGAAGACATCCACGATACCAAGCGATTTCTGACTGGTTCGCTCTGGTTTGAAGTCCCCGTGCTGCCCAGGCAACACGCAAACGGCAGGTGCTGCTCCTCAGGCAACTCTCAGCTGAACATCTCAATGAAGGCCCGAATTCGGGTCAAGAGCTGCCCGGTGGGCGGACCGACCTGGAAGGAGCCTTCCAAGGAGATGCTGGGAACGCCCAGCTTCTGGAAATAGTCGCGCTGGATCTCCTTGTGGACGCCGCCGAAGGAGCAGCCGACGTAGCTGTAGAAGAGGATGCCCCTGGCGCCGAAGACCTTCATATTCTCTTCGATGTTCTTGAGCCGCCGGATCGGCGAGCCGCCCATGCGGGCAGAGATGATGTAGTTGGCGTAGGCTTGCAGTGGCGGAAGGTCTTCCCGGTAATCCTTCGTGTGCTCGTCGGGAATGTGCCACTGGGTGACGGCTCCACCCGCGTCGTCGATAGCTTTGTAGACGCCAAATTCCTGTCCGCGCCCGCCAACCCACGCCAGACGAACGATCTTCCCGGTCGGGGATGGAATCTCCGGCGAGGTTTCAAGCTCGGCGATTAATCCATCGAGGACTTCCTCATAGGCAGTCGGCTTTCCGAAGTAATGGGCCGTGCCAAGGATCAAGTACATGGTGGCCAGGCTGCGCAGGTAAAACGGGTTGCTCAAACGAAGGTTGAGGATCTTGCGCACCTTGCCGAACAGCCGATTGACCCGGCGGATCTCGACGGCCAGTTTGTCCTCGTCGACCGGATGCCCCTGCAACCACACGGAAAGGCCCCGCAGGTCGCGCTCCAGGAATTCCTCCATCAGACGGACCCGGTCGGGATCGTCGTGGGCGTTTGGGCGGTTGATGGCCTCGACCCGATAGATGTCGAATCCTTCGTCCTTGAGCAGCTCCCAGCCGATGTTGAGCGGCTCGCACACGGCATTGTAGACGCCCATGCGCTTCACGGTTCGGCCAAGACGCAGATAGAACTCGCCCAGCACGCCGCCCACCATGGGGCAAGATTCTTTAGGCAGGTGAAAGTAGTCTTCGGCCGCGGTGATGGCCTCGCTCGATCCCAGTCGCCCCATCTCGTTGATCGATATTGGGATCGTGTCGCACGCGTAATAGAGAGGCGACCAAACGCCACCGCTCATCCAGGCGGCCGGTTTTCCCGCCCGCCACGCGTCCTCGGCGTCGGGGATGTAGCCCACCACCAGGTCGAAGAGCTTGTTCACCGACGGCGAATAGTGATGGTCAAGCCTGGTCTGCCGGATGTACGCGAGTTGGCTTTCCAGTGCCTCGGTGGTCCGGGTCAGGCTTGGATCGTGCGAATTGCGGGCCCGAATCAGAGTGGTCAGAGAGGTTGGGCGAGCATCGGCGAGGGCGGCGTTTGATAGCATGTCAGGTTCCTGTTCTTTTCCGCGAGCACCTCGACGAAGGCGTCAAGACGGGTCTTGATCTGGCCAAGGTCGCCCAGGGAATAATCGCTGGCGAGTTCAAGGACCGGCAATCCAAGTGCTTGGAAGCTGGTGATGAACTTGTTCTTGGCCAGTCCGTAGCAAGGGCAGAACTTGAGGTAGGTGAAGAGGACGGCGTCGACCTGGTATTCCTTGGCCAGCCAAGTGGCGTGCTCGATGCGCCGATTGAGCGGCACCTGCCGGGCGCAGGGCGCCTGGTCCAGGTATGCGTTGGCCATTGCCTGCCAAGGATCGATGCTCTCGTCGGTATCATGGTGGAAGGCGCTGTAGCCTGTGCAGTGGTCTTCCACGACCACCCGGGCGCCGATGTCGTCCTCGAGAATATCCAGGATGCGCCTGTCGCCGTCGGCGACGATGCCCCCGCACATCATGATGCGTAGAGGTCTCTGGCCAATGTCCCGGCGCGCGGCCAGACCTTCGTAGGTTTCGGTGAGGAGGGGCAACAACTTTTCCGGCGGCAGGAAATGGAAGGACTTGGTGACGTCGAGGAAGTCCTTTCCGCTCAGCGGTGGGATCTCGCGCTTGCGCAGGGCCGAGATGTTGCGGATGACTTCGCGAATCCGGTTGTAGAGATGAATATTGCGTTTCAACGCTTCTTCGCTGATCTCGGAGCCCGCGAGCTTTTCCAGATCCTTCTTGAAATGGAGAATCTCGGCGCGGAAGAAGGTACGCGATTCCGCATTGTCGCTGTTGCGGGGAACGATGTAACCGCGCGAGGGTTTGTAGAAATTGTCGATGGCCTGCGAGGTAGCTCGCATCGAGTCGCAGGTGTAGAACGTGTAGACTTGGTCGAGCCCGGACACCAGCGGATCCTTGGTTTCGAAGTGGCCAAGCACGCTCTTGGTAAGGTCGCAGAAGACGCTCTTGGTAATGAGCTCACCCTGCGACACCACGTCCGGAGTGCCGCATTTGAGAATCCTGGTAAATGCAATGCCTGAGGCGTTGAGCAACTCGACCGGCGTGTAGTTGCACAGGTAGCCGGCCTTCTTGCGGGTCTTGTCTTGAATGAACGACTGTTCCGCCAGGGCTGTTTGCGCACGCAGCAGCGCCAATTCGTCGGTCGCCGAGTCGATCTTGCCGACCGCGACTTCCTCCTCGGCACGAAGAAACTGGCGCGCGTACACCGCCGCCCCCAGGGCACCCGCGAAGATGGTATCCAGCTTGGCCAGGCTGATGGGCGCCCCAATCAAGTCCTCCAGCGCTTTGCGGATGCCGGGATTGTTGGAGACCCCACCCGTGAACAGCAAGTCCATCTCGAGGGGAATCTTCGACACGAGGGTGCGGACCCGGCGCGCCGATGCATAGTGCAGCCCAGCGGCGATATCGGCTCGCGCAATGCCACGCGCACGTAGGCTGATGATTTCGGATTCCGCAAAGACCGTGCACTGGCTTGAGATATCGGGTCTGGTTTCGGCGTCGAGTGAATTCGCCCCCATTTCGGCAAGCGTGAAATCCAGAAGCTGGGCGGCCTTTTCCAGAAAACGCCCGGTTCCGGCCGCGCACTTGTCGTTCATGATGAAACGAACCACCCGGCCCGTCACCGGATCGACCTGAATGGCCTTCGAATCCTGACCACCGATATCGATGATGGTTCGCGTATTGGCGTTAAGCGCATGGGCGCCCATGGCGTGGCAGGAGATTTCGGTGACGATGCGACTACCGATATCTTCGAATTGCAGCGCGATGCGACCGTAGCCCGTACCCACCACGTAGCGAATCTCGGATCTGTCGATTCCGGCCGACTCCAGCAAATCGTCGAGCAGCTCGTCCGCGCTTTCCTGCATCCGCACGCCCGTCGAGACGCGCGCGACGTGGATCTCGTCACCACGAAGCAGCACCCCCTTGGCCGCGCGCGAACCGATGTCGATGCCAAGAACCGTATCTCCTGACAGTGAGTCCAGCAGCGACGGCAGGATTTTCGGATCGATGACCTCGGCCAGCTTCATGCCGCCACTCCCGTCCCCGAGACCACCCGCTGTGCGAGGGCGGCGGCGCCAAGCGCGCCGGCGTAGACCAGGTCGAACCTGCCCACGCTGATGGACTGCCCGATTGCTTCCTCCAAGGCGTGCTTCATTCCCAGGTTCTTGGAAACACCACCGGTGAAGACCAGCTTGGGCGCCAAGCCAACCCGATTGACCAGATTGCGCACCCTCCTGGCCGAGGCGAAATGAATCCCAGCCGCGATGTCCTCCACCAAGGTTCCTCTGGCCTTCAAGGAAATGACCTCGGATTCGCCGAAGACTACGCACTGGCTTGAGATCTCTGCGCGCTTCTCGGATCTGAGCGAACGGTTCCCCATTTCTTCCACGGGAATGCCGAGAAGCTCGGCTACTTTCTCCAAGAAGCGTCCAGTCCCAGCCGCGCATTTGTCGTTCATGACGAACTCGAGTACGCGACCATTCGACGGATCGATTCGGATAGCCTTGGAATCCTGTCCGCCGATATCGATGATGGTTCGCGTTTCCGGGTCAAGCACGTGGGCACCAATGGCGTGGCACGAGATCTCCGTGATGGAGGTCGAATCGAAAGCATCGAAGGCTAGGGTGATGCGGCCGTAACCCGTCGACACCGCATGGTCGATTTGCGAAACCGGAAGTCCACTTGCCCGGTGCAGTTTCTTCACGAGCCGGTTCGCGGTTTCCTGCTGATCGACCTCGCTGGCGGTGATGGCGGTGTAGACCACGCCATCCGCGATCAGGACAGCCTTGGCCTGCCGCGAGCCGATGTCGATTCCCAGGGTATTGGCTTCCGCCAGATCGGCGGCGTAGCGGTGGTCAAGAACATCCTGGATCTTGATTCCGTTCTTCCGAGCGTGGCCAGCTTCTTCGACGGCTTCCATGATCTCCCTATTCCGTGGCCGTGAGGACCGACAACCGCGTGATCCCGGCTCGGTCCACGGAGCTCATGGTCTTGGCCACCAACCCGTAGTTGATGTCCTTGTCGGCGTTCAGATGAACGATGAGCTCTGGGTAGGCGGCCTTGAGTTCCCGCAGCTCCGACTCGACGGTGACGAGATCGATCTCGCGCTTGTCGATGTACACCTTGCCGCCAGCGGCGATGCTGAGGTTGATGGACTTCTTGGGCTCTTGGTTGTTTCCGGAGGTCTTGGCGGTCTGGGGAAGATTCACCCGAATGGTGTTCGCCAAGAGCGGTGCTGTCACCAGAAAGACCACCAGTAAGACCAACATGACGTCCACCAGGGGCGTCACGTTGATCTCGCTCATCACCTCGTCGCTCTCGCCTTGTGCCGCGAAGGCCATCAGACGCTTGCCTCGCGACGGCCTTCAAAACTGGGCGACCGCTCGACCCGCAGTTCCGCTTGGCGCACGCCACGGTTGACCGCGCCGATGAGCCCCGAGCCGAACTGTTCGAGATCCGAAACCTGGACCTTCAATCGCCGGACGAAATAGTTGTAGGCGAGCACGGCCGGAACGGCGACCGCGATACCGAAGCCAGTGGCAACGAGTGCCTCACCGATGGGCTTGGCGACGACTTCTAGACTGGCGGAGCCCGCGCTGCCGATGGCTCGCAAGGCGTGAATGATGCCGAACACAGTGCCGAACAGCCCTACGAAGGGGGAGGTGCTGCCGATGCTGGCCAGCACGGCCAACCCCGCCTCGGAGGCGCGCCGCTCTTTCGCGATCTGGATCTGGAGCGCGCGTTCGACTGCTTCCTGTGGTGTCTCGCCCGCATCGCCGTGACTTCCGGCCTCGGACAAGGCGCTCAGCCCGGCCTGAGTGAGCCGCCATGCCGGACCGTTGTGTTCCTTGAGTGTACGCAGGGTCGCCAACTTCACCGGCGCGCCCGCCGCCTGAAGAAAGCGATAATCCTCTGCCTTGGTGGCCCAGCGCTGTCGAGCCTTGACGAGAACCAAGACCCAGGTCACCACGGAGGCAAACAACAACAGGCCGAAAGTTCCTTGAACGATGATCTTCGTAATCGAGTCGGACATGACGATCTAGCTCCCTCTACTGCAAATGAAAAACGATTGGCACGGTCACCCAGCCGGCGATTGCCTGGCCGCCTTGGCGTGCGGGCACGAACGACCAGCTGCGGACGGCATCGACGGCCGTCGTATCGAGCAAGTCGCGACCGCTCGATTTCTGCACCGAAATCGTGGCAGGGCGGCCATCGGGCGACACGCGCACGCGCAGCAACACCTCACCTTCCCATCCACGCCGCTGCGCCAGTTCCGGGTATGCGGGCCGTGGGTTTCTAAGATAGTTCGCTCCTTCGTGCGCGGCCACCGCGGGTGGTGGTGCCACGGGCACCGGCGCAGCCGGCGCTGGTGGGGGCGGAGCGGCAGCCGAGCCCGTGCCCTTGCCGCTGGCCATGGCCAGGGCAGGGTCGTCGCCTACGGGTAGCTCTGGCAATTCGTTCGCCAGCGATGGTTTTGTCGGCTGGGCGACCGGTTCGAGTTTGGCCACCACTCGCGGCTCGGGTCTGTGCGCTTCGGTCTTGCGTGCGATCGGTGGCTGCGGCTCGGGCTTGGGCGGCTCGGGCTGCACGACAGGCGGCGGCACCGGCGGACGGAGGATCTCGATCATGACCTGTTGCTCGTGCAGCACAGGAGCCGACCGTCCCTTGCGCGCCACCTGCACCGCCAAAAGGGCGTGCAAAACCAGCGACAGCAATGCCAGGCCGGTGACCTCCCACCGGTTCAAACCTGGCGGGTCCAGTGCCAACGCCGAGCCCACGTTTGCCTCGGGCAGGCCCCAGCCGAGATCCCTATTCTCGACAACCATGGGCAGGTCAGGTACCTGCTGACTGACGGCTCCGAGCTGCATCTCGATCTCTCCTTTCAGCTCTGGAAACGACTGGCCAACGAGGCCAGCAGCAGATTTGCGTATGGAGTCGACATTTGCCTTGTCCGGCTGCTAAAGCACGCCGCGTGCCACTTCTGTGAAGGGCGCAGCCTGGCCATTTCTGCCCTTGGCCTGCCGAGGCTGTTTCCTCGGCAGCAGCCAAGCAGCAGATTTGCGTCTAGGAGCGCACCCGGCGCGTACCCAGGAAACCTAGGCCCGCTCGGTCGAGTGGGCCGCGGCAAGCGCCGCGTCGGCCAGATCGCGCGGGACTAGCCCCATCCGCCATTGTTGTTCAAGCACGCCCGGCCCATAGCCGCGTGACCCGCCCAGCGCCTGAGCATTGAGCTGAAACCGTGCCCCTTCCTCGATGAGCACGATTCGGCGCGAGACTTTCAGGATGCCATCGCCCCAGAAGGTGCTGCCGCCGTTGGCCTCGACCACGGCCTCGATGTGCGGATTTTCGTCCAATTTCTCGACGATGAAGTCCTGTTCGGGCTGGCGGCGATCGATGTACACAGGGAATTCCGTGGCCACCGTCTCGCGGGTGATGGGCACGTAGCGGATGCTGAAGGGTTTGTGTGCGCTGGCCCATGAGCCAAGCGCGTTGGTATGCGCATGAATCACCGTGGTCACGTTCGGGTGACGCTGAAAGATTTTCGTATAGCGACCGGGGCCGCTGGCATTGCCGAGGTACGAAGTTTCGTCGAAGCCGCCAACCGCGACTTTGATTTCGCCATCGTCCCACGGGCTGGGATACGCGGCGGACACCCAAAGCTCCTCACCGGGCACGCGCTGATAGGCTTGGTAGGTTTGACTGGAGGACAGGGTGCGCGTCTCCCATAGAATACGCGAAGCCTTGGCGGTGTCGCGTTTGACCTGCTCGACGAAAGACAGCACGGATGGATTCAATTGTGTTACGGATTTGGACATGGTTTTCTCCCTTCAAAAAGTCACGCGGTCGGTCCTGCCACGCTGGCGAACGCAGGCTGCCGCTCGCTTGGCGCGCCGGCGGCCAACTCTCGTAGCGCCTGTTGCAATGGCCATGGATCGATCCAGGCGCGCACGTTGAAATCGCGCGGAATGAACTTCCACTTGGCCAGGAACTTGGTGAAATCAGCCAGCGCCGTGATGGACGATTCCTCCAAATCCGTACGCAGGTGGCGGTTGACGTCCTCGCCGTACGCGCGCACAACCGCGGACTCGGACGACCGCGTCTCCTTCGCCACGTAGGCGATGGCCGCGGCACGGTTCGTCTCGGCCCAGCGGCCCGCGCGCAGCACTTGTTTCACGAGTCGCACCACCAAGGAAAAGTCGCGCTCGATCAGCCCCGCGTCCACGGTGAGCGTGCGCGGCGAACCGTTGTTGACCCGTACCGTTGGGTCGGCATGGGCGCCCACGTCGAAGACGATGTAGGCGTCGATCGCGTCGGCCAGTTCAAGCCCGCGCGACCCCTTGTGGAAAATGGCATCCACCTCACCGCGTGCGAGCGCCCGAGCCTCCACGCTTTCCGCCGAGGGCTCGTCGCTCCAGCCACGTCCCACCGAACTCGTGTCCCCGCGTGGCAGCTCGACCAACGTCACGTCCTTCTCGGAAAGACCGTGCAGCTTCAGCGCCGCCACATAGGCGCGAAGGGTCGTTGCCTGCCAAAAATCGATCGCATCGTTGGGTCGGGTGGCCACTCCCAGGCGCCTGCCCTTCAAGTCTGCGACCGTGCGAATCTTGGTTTCCGGCGACGTCAAAATGACCTGCGCCTCGTCGGTCCAGGTCAGCCCCACCACGCGCGTGTCGCGGCCCGAGGAACGCGCCCAAATGGCCGGAATGTTCCCCCCTTGACGGAAGGAATTGTCAAGCCTGTGGTCGAAGTGCGACGCGCGCAGCTTCGGATCCACCTCGTCTTGCAGGGTGCGGACCTTGATGCCATCGCCACGGAATTCGTCGTCTATCCAACCAAGTCGCGCGGCAATTCCCAGCGGCGTGGGAACGGGGCAGCGCGTATACCAAAGCGTATCGGTCTTGCTCATAGGGATCTCCTTGCGTTAATGCGGACTGCTTTCGTCCTCTTTCACTGCAACCAACGTGCCGGCCCTGACAAGGCGGTTCTGCTCTTGCCGCCACGATCTTGACTGCACCGAGCGCAGCAGCGCTGCTGCTGCCGTGGTGCTCTTTGGACACCACGCCTCAGGCGACGCGAACGGCTCTGTCGCGCGAAGTGGTGGTCTCCACCCCCGCGGCCGCAGCCTCGCGTGAGACGTCGCCCCGTTGCCCACGCTCGTATTCGCGGTACAGATCGGCGTACCAGCCGCGGGCCTGGGTCAGCTCATCGTGCGTACCAAGTTCCACCAGGCGGCCATGGCGAATCACCGCGATCCGGTCGACGTCGCGGATGGTCGACAATCGGTGAGCGATGATGATGGCGGTCCGGCCCGCGCACAACCGGCGCAAGGCATGTTGAATGCGGCGCTCGGTCTGAATGTCGACCGCCGACGTCGCCTCGTCCAGGACCAGGACCGCGGGATCCGCCAAATAGGCCCGCAGCAGACACACAAGTTGACGTTGGCCGTGGCT
>Ga0224559_1000207_pt1 | contig 40632 bp, 40 predicted proteins | sample 714S33034metaG_FD_180676 | JGI IMG/M metagenome (GOLD analysis project Ga0224559, IMG submission 180676) | Peat soil microbial communities from Stordalen Mire, Sweden - 717 S3 30-34 | ecosystem: Environmental > Terrestrial > Soil > Wetlands > Peat | place: Sweden: Norrbotten County, Stordalen... | reverse complement strand
TCTCGCGACGACATTGGCCGTGGGGTGCGTGAGCCTCGACAAACCCACGAGCGTCCAGAAGTGCGTGGCCGCGGGTAACTGCTCGGACAACCCCAACCCGCAGCCCGGGCCGGATGCCAACCCGGACGCGGTAGAGACCGGTCCGGACTCGCGCTCCGAGGACAAGCCCACCACTAAGGAGGACCTGGCTTCGGATAGTCCCATACCCGATGCGCCCGCCGACCAGGCCGACCAAGGTCCTGACCAGAAGGACGTCGCCGGGACCGACGGCAAGGGAACCGATATCTCGGCCGATGTCGACAGCGGCCTGTCGCCTGCCGACCAGAGAGACATCGCCGGGACCGACGGCCCGGAAACTGGCAGCTTGGCCGATGCCGACAGCGGCCAGCCAATTGCCGACTCGGGGCTCGACCACGGAGCCGACATCATTCGCCAAGACGGAGCGGCAGACCTTGGGCCAGACGTTTCGCCGGATACGAGCACGTTGGCCTCGGGCCTTCTGGTCTATTACACGTGCGACAGCGCTTCCGGCACGACCCTGCCGGACTCATCCGTCAACAAGAACGACGCGACCCTGGTTACCGGATCCGGGACCGCCGTCGGGTACAGCTTCGCGCCAGGGAAGATCGGCAATGCCTTGGATCTAGCCGTGGCCAGGCAGGGTCACGCGAAGTTGCCGGCGGGATTGCTGGCCAAAGCGAGTGCGGCGACCGTCGCGACTTGGGTCTACATCAACAACATCGCGACCTGGCAACGCATCTGGGATTTCGGCACGAGCTCTACCGGCGCCTACATGTACGTAGCGACCACCAGCGACAGCGCGAGCAGTGCCCCTCTTAGATTCACAATCAGCATCAATGGCAGTACCACAGGCGCCGAAAAATTCGTCGAGGGAAAGGCGCCGCTGCCGACCAAGAAGTGGACGCACGTGGCTGTCGTACTGGGTTCGACTGGAATCGTGCTGTATGTCGACGGAGTGCAGGTAGGCGCAAGTTCCACGATCACGCTACGCCCGGCCGACCTCGGCAACACCACCAACAGCTACATCGGACGCTCGCAGTATCCTGCGGATCCGTACCTGGATGGAGATATAGACGATTTCCGCGTCTACAATCGGGCGCTGTTGCCCGCGGAAATCCAGGCGCTCGCGTCCGGTTCGTAGGGACGCTGCTTGGGACGGTTATTTGCGTGCCACGTTCCACCCTTGGTGTCCGGAAAGTTGTCGGCGAGATTCTCCCACAAATTCGCGGAGATTCGGAGCTTGAATCTGCATGGCTGAACGGCGAGAGTGCCGACCAATGCTTCCGTTCACGCTTCAGTTTCTCATTGCGATGATCGCTTCTGCGATCAACGAGAGGCTGCGGTGGAAGCCTTCTTCAGTCCCCAAAGCCCGGCCAAGAACCGGCGAATGGTGTAGTCAACAAGAAGCCCTGCCAATCGAAGTGTAGAGCACCGGGTACCCCAAGCTTGCCGATGCGCGCGCCTTGCCGCGCAGCGGCGTGGCAAGGCTAGCGTTTACGTTGCGCGGCGGCCAGACGACGGGCGGTTACAAGCAGCAGCAGCGCAAGAATCGCGACCAGCACACAGCCCCCCAAGGCCACAAAAACCAACGCGCTCCGGCTGGCCTGGGTCAGACGCAGCGGCCCCAGCGCGACCAAGCCCGCGCCGTGAGCGGTCGGCAACTCGGGAGCTGAAGTAAAAACCACGGCGACCGCGGTGCGCTCCAGTCCCGGCACGCTGCCCGCCACCAGCTTTTGAACCTCGGCCTCCGCAATCGGTGGCGGCTCCCGAGATCGCGTCTTGAGCAGAACCGCGGCTTGCGCGGGAACACGCGGCTGGTCGCTTTGACCGAGCGGATCGGGTTCGGCGAGCACGAGGTGAACGCGCGCGCTGGCCACGCCCTCGACGCTTTCGAGCGTGCGCGCGATCTCGCCGGTTATCGCTTCGAGGTAGCGGGCGCGCTCCTCGGTCGCCGTGGGCACCAAACTCGGTTGCTTGTAGATCTCGCCGAAACCCAGCCGCCGCTCGCGGGGCAAGCCGCTGGCGCGCATGAACTCCAGGGCACGCACCACGTCCGCGCGACCGACGCTGACCACGAACGACCCATCTTCGTCGCGGGCCTTGCTAGCGCCGATGCCTGCCCGTTCGAGCGAGGTCAGAACCTCGTTGGCCGCGGTCTCGTCGAGCCCGTGGTGGATGGGAGTCGAACAGCCCAGCGCGAAAAACACCGCCATCGACAACAAACCGCGACGTTTCAGCTCGCGCATGGTTCGTCTCCTTCCAGGGCCTCGCGCAAGTGGTTCACGGCGCGCGCGTGCAGCCGGCTGGCCCACGACTTGGACAATCCGAGCTTGGCGCCAGCGTCCTCCAGGTTCATGTCGGAGAAGTAGTAAAGCTCCATCAGGCGGCGCTCCTTGTCGGGAAGTTTGCCCAAGGCGGAGCGCACGCGCTGCCGCTCCTCGTTCTCTTCCGCCTCCTCGTCCGGCGCCTTGAAACGGTCGTCGGGCACGTCGCACGCGCTTTCCATCGAGGTGATGTGCACGGCGGCCACCCCGCCGAGCAATTGGGCGATCTCTTCCAACACCTGGGCCTTGTCGGGCGCGGGCTCCACGCCGCCCGCCCCGCGTTCCACGGCCTCGCGCTCGGAAGCGGCGGCCAAATACTCGCTGGCGCGTTCCTCGGCGCGAAATTGAGCGTAGTCCCGGCGCGAATACCAGCCCATGGTACGCATACCGTCGAAAATGGCGCCGCGGATGCGAAAGGTGGCGAAGGTGCCAAACGCCGTGCCTTGGCTGGGATCGAATTTCTTGGCCGCCTCGATCAAACCTTGCGTGCCGTAGCCGACGAGATCCCCGGGCTCCATGGTCTTGTGAAGCCTCCCCTTGAGCTTGGCGGCGATAGAGTGCACCAGGTGCAAGTGCTCCTCGACGAGTCGGTCCCGTGGCGCCGCCATGACGGGGAGCAATAGAGCAAGCTTACGCCGGTCACGTCAAGCGTGCTGCAAGCGCGACGCGGCGACCGGCGGCTGGCTGGCTAACTGCCCCCGGCCGCCTATTCGCTAGCTTGAAATCCACGGTTGAAGGCCAGGGCCAATTCCTTCACTATGCCGAGTGATGGCGGATCTCGTTTGTGCCCTGATACTTGCGGCGTTCGTTGTTCTGATGACCGTGAGCTGGGCTGTCTTCGCCCTGCTTCCAGCGCGGGCACGCAACGGCCGGCTCGACGGCCACGGCGGAATCCTGCTCGGCCGCGGGCTCATGGAAGTGGCCTACAAAATCTTCGCCCCGCTGGTCAGCGCCCTCTACGCCTTGCGGGTCACACCCAATATGGTGACGGCCTCTTCCCTACTGCCCGCCGCCGCCTCCGCCGTGTTCATCGCCAACGGGCATTTCGGAGTCGGGGCGCTCCTGGCCACCGGCTCGGGATTCTGCGACATGTTCGACGGCATGCTGGCCCGCCGCTACAACTCGATGTCCGACGTGGGCGAGCTGTTCGACGCCGCCGTGGATCGCTACGTGGAATTCCTGTTGCTGGCGGGTCTCGCGGTCTATTTTCGCGACAGCTCGCTCGCCGAAGTGATCTGCCTGGCGGCCATCTTGGGCTCCTTCATGGTGAGCTACGCCACGGCAAAGGCCGAGGCCCTCGGTATCGTGCCGCCCAAAGGGGCCATGCGGCGGGCCGAACGCGCGGTGTACGTAATCTGCGGGTGCGGCATAGCGCCCTTGTGGGGCCTGGTCGTGCCTGGCACCCCGACCGTGTTGACACTCTCCGTAGGCCGCGAACTGCCGGTTGAGCTAGCCATGTTCGTGGTCGGCGTGGTAGCCAATGTTTCAGCCGTGCGCCGCATGCTCCGCGTCGCCGAGCTGATTCGGGCAAAGAAGCTCGCCGCATGAACCAATCGCAACCCAAGAACCAAAAGCCGTCCATCGCAACCGAAGTCCCGGGCCCCAAAAGCAAGGCCTTGCGCGCGCGAGAAGACGCGCACATCGCTCCCGGCTTGCAGGGTTATGCCCTGATGGCGGGAATCGCCGTGGCCGAGGCCAAGGGCAGCGCCATCACCGACGTCGACGGCAACACCTACCTCGACCTCATCGGCGGCATCGCAGTCAACGGCCTCGGGCATTCGCACCCGGTCTACGTGAAGGCCCTGCAAGACCAGGTCGCGCGCGCATCCGTGGGCGCGCTCACCTCCGAGGCGCGCGCGCTTCTGGGTGAACGCCTGGCCGCGCGCACGCCGAGCAAGTCGCTGCACCGCCTGCAGCTTTACTCCAGCGGTGCCGAGGCGGTCGAGAGCGCGCTTCGTTTGGCCAAGTGCCATACGCGCAAGCACGAGTTCGTCAGCTTCTGGGGCGGCTTCCACGGCAAGACCATGGGCGTGCTTTCGCTCATGGGCTCGCGCTTCAAGGAGGGCCTCGGCCCCATGGTGCCAGGCGCGCACCAGGTTCCCTACGCCGACTGCTACCGCTGTCCGCTACAGACCACCTACCCCGGTTGTTCCATGGCCTGCGTCGATTTCGCGCGCCAGCAGCTCAAGGTGGGGTCGGCCGGCTCTATCGCGGCCATCATCGTCGAGCCCATGCAGGGCACCGCCGGCAACGTGATCCCGCCCAAGGAATTCCTGCCTGCGGTGCGCGACCTGGCCCACGAACTCGGTGCTTTGTTCATCGCCGACGAAATGATCACCGGTATGGGCCGCACGGGAAAGAACTTCGGCGTGGACCACACCGGTGTGGTGCCCGACATCATGACCGTGGGCAAGGCCTTTGGCGGCGGCTTTCCCCTGTCCGGCATCGTCACCACCGACGAAATCTCGGCCGCCAAGCCGTGGAGCAATCCCTCGGGCTCGTCCTCAAGCTACGGCGGCAATCCGCTGGGCGCGGCCGCCGGCGCGACGGCGCTTCAGATTATCGACGACGAGAAGCTGGTCGAGAACTCGGCCCAGGTCGGCGCGGTCATGCTGCGCGAGCTGGAAGGATTCGTCGAGCGCTATCCCTTCGTGGGCTACGCGCAAGGGTCCGGGCTTTTCCTGCGCCTCGAGCTGGTCAAGGACAAGGTCAGCAAGGAGCCGCTGTCGCGCAAGGTGACCGAACGCATTTTCCAGGAGTGCGTGCACCGCGGCCTGCTCACCATGGCCTATACCGCCAGCTTCCGCATCCAACCGGCCCTGACCATCGACGCGGCCACGGCCAAGAACGCCCTCGCCGTGCTAGCCGAGGTCTTCGACCTCGTTGCGCGCGACGGCTGGTGGAAGTAGAACCGCGGGCAAAGAAAAACCCGGCTGACCCAAAAGGGCGCCGGGCTTTTCTAGCTAGCCAGAGAGTTCGCTACTTCGTGCGGTAGGCAACGAAGAGGCCGAGTTGGCGATAGTCGGCAGCGCCGCCTGGAATGGCCGAACCCTTGGCCACCATCGGGAGCAGGATCTCGGCGCCTACGTCGAGTCCGGCCTGCACGGCGTAGGAAACACCCACGCCCACGGGAACCGTATAGAAATCGCCGAAGCTGCTGGTCGGACCAAAGATGCCCGTGTCAAGGAAGACCGCGAGCGGAGCCGAGGCCTGGAAAGCGACTTGCACCGGCACGCTGATATATTCTTTGTTGCCAACGTCGCGATTGTTCACGCCAATGCCGATGACCGGTGTCGCACGGATCGCGATAGGAGCCGAGATGTACTTGAAGCCCACGCCGACGTCGATAGCCAGTTCCATGGGGTCGGAAAGCTGCCGGAACTCAAGAGCGCCGATGCCGGTCAGCTCGATGCCGCCGCTCTTCATCAAGGAGTACTGAGCGCCGACGTTGATGTTGTTGTAGAACTTGGGACAACCACGGTCGGTACCGCCGATGCACACGCCGCCGCCGCCACCACCTAGTGGCGAGCCGCCCGTCGCGATGGCAGTGCCGGGACCGGTGTGGCTCACGAACACCTCAAGCTGATCGTTTACGCCATAGCGCAGGTCGAGCGGGACCCATACCGGCTTGAGCACAGCGTCTTTCGAAAGATTCAACACGATGGGTACCGTTACTTGCAAGGTCCCTGTGCCTAGAGTCAGCGAACGCGAGACATAGTCGCCAGCAGCAGGCGTGGCCGCGGGGGCGGCGGCCGGAGCCGGGGCAGCCTCGGAGCCTGGCGCCGCAGCCGTGTCACCGGCGGGAACGGCTGGCGCGGCTTCTTCCTGGGCCCACGCGGGAACGCTGAGGGCCAACAACGACAATCCGAACAATACACTTAACTTACGCATCTCTCCTCCTTGGTGGATTTTGAATACCGGACTAGTTGGGGCGCGATTGTATCTGAAGTGCCACTTCCGGGCAAAAAACGTCGAAAGGCCTGGTTTCCAGCCGTCGCGAACTTGGTTTCTGGTTCGCCAGCATGCTATCCCTCGGTACACGCGAGGCCCGCCCATGAAATTCACCATTTTTCTTCTCGACGGCATGGCTGACTACCCACTCGACGAGCTGGGCGGGAAGACGCCGCTTGAAGCCGCCCGTACCCCGGTGCTCGACAGCCTGGCCAAGAACGCGCAGTTCGGCACCTTCCTGACCTTGCCCGCCGCATTCCCAACCTCGTCGGATGTGGCCAACATGTCGGTTCTCGGCTGGGACCTTGCCTCGTCCTACACCGGCCGGGGCGCCATCGAAAGCTACGGCCTCGGCGTTCCCCTGGACGACGAAACTGTCGCCTTCCGCATGAACATCATCACCACCAAGGGGGATGTGCTGGAAGACTACTCGGCGGGCCACATCAGCGAACCCGAGGCAGCCGAGATCGTCGACTTCCTGGCGGCCAAGCTGGGCACCGCCGAAGTGGAGATTCGCAAAGGTGTTTCCTATCGACACATCCTCTATTTGCACGGCAAGCGCTTCTCGCCTGCGGTCGACTACGACAAGCCCGACTCATCGCACGGCTTGGAATGGGCCAAGATCCTGCCGCGCGCGCGTGTGCCCGAGGCCGAGGCCACGGCCGCGCTGCTGCGCGACCTGATGATGAAGTCGCGCGAGCTCTTGGCCGACCACCCGATCAACCGCGCGCGCATCGCGAGGAGCGAAAACCCCGCCAACATGATTTGGCCGTGGTCGGGCGGTCGCAAGCCCGACATGCCTTCCTTCGAGCAAATGTACGGCAAGAAGGGCAGCATCATCTCCGCCGTGGATGTCATCCTCGGCCTTGGCCTGCTCGGCAAGATGGAATCGCTGCGGCCCGAAGGCGCCACGGGTTGGATCGACACCAACTATGAGAACAAGGCACGCGCCGCGGTCGACATGCTCCGCCGCAACGACTTCGTTTTTCTGCACGTGGAAGCCGTGGACGAGTGCGGGCACTTGGGCGACCTGCCAAACAAGATCAAGGCCATCGAGGATTCCGACAGCCGCTTGGCCAAGACCTTTCTCGAGGAATACAAGAACGTCCATTCCGACGAGCTGCGCGTGATGGTGTTGCCCGACCACCCGGTGCCGGTGAAGCTGCGCAAGCACACCCGCGACGCCGTGCCCTTCATGGTGACGGGCGCTGGCGTGGCGAAGGACGCTTCCCTCGACCGCTACACTGAAAAGAACTGCAGCCGCGGACGCTACCAAGGGCTGGCCGGCCGCCAGCTCATGGATCTGCTCTTCGCGCCCGCCGTCTGCTAAGCAATTTCTTCGATCGGCTTCGCATCGGCCTGGGCGCGCGCCGGACGGTGCAGGCGTTCGCCCAGTTGCTGATCGAGATCGAGCAAGCGACTGCCTTCGCGGGCGGAACGGTAGGCGCGCTCGATAAGCTGGACGCACAAGAAGGCCTCGCGTGCGTCCTTGCCCACGAATTCATTCTTGGCGATGGCGGCGCGGAACTCGTCGAAGAGCGAACTGAACCAACCGACGTGGCTGGCGTCCATCCAATCGGACGGCGCGACCCGCTTCTCGAAGCGCCACTTGCCAGGCGAGCCAGGCGCGACCACGCCCGGACCGGCCTCCAGAATCGCCACCTCGATGTCTTCGTCCTCTACGCGAATTGCGCCGCGCGCGCCATGCAGGGTGTAGAGCACCTTGCGCACGCCGGCCGTCCACGATAGGTGGGCATTCACCATGCCGGTGGGGAAACTCAGGGTGCATCCCATCTCGTCCTCGGTGTCGAAACCGGGCGTGGTGGAAGAGAAAGCGGTGATGGCCTTGGGATAGGACTTCATCCACTCGAAAGCCAAATAGAAGGTATGGCTGCCGTGATCCATGCCGATGCCGCCACCGGCGAAGGCATGCTCGCGCCGCCAGTCCGGCCGCCACTCGGCGACGCCCTTGGCGTGGGTGTTGCGGAAGGTCTGCATGGTCACCAGGTGGACCGGGCCGATGACGCCTTCGTCCAGCACCGCGCGCACCGCCTTGACCACGGGCGCGTGTTTGTAGTTGTGGCACGGAAAGTACACGCGGCGTGCCTCTTGCGCATGCCTGAGCATGGATCCCGCTTCGTCGACCGTGGTGGCCATGGGCTTCTCGCACAGCACGTGCAGTCCGTGGTCGAAGGCCGCGTGCGCGATTTCGGCGTGGTGCGCCGGTGGAGTTGCGATGTCGACGAAGTCGAGGTTGCCCGCCTCGGCCGCCAGCAGCGATCGATGGTCGCCGTAGATGCGAGCCTGGGGAAACTGGGCATGAGCGACCTGCCGACGCGCTTCGCAGATATCGGCCACCGCGATGATTTCAACCGCGCGGCCATTACCCATATGCTTTGCGTACGTCGGGGCGTGACCTCGGCCAGCAATGAATCCGAAACCAATAAGCGCACCGCGCAGTGGACGATCCATGGTCGCGCATTGCTACCACGACTGGCCGCCCGCGCCAACCCCTCTGTTTATAAACCATAGAAATCGCATGGCATAGCCGTCGTAGCTCGCCGAGCCATGGGTGGCGCCACGGCCATCTTCCGGGTCGCTCCTGGTCAGTTCGTGCTAGACAGCTTGGCCCCTTGGTCTTGCGGGCCTCGAATGACGAGCCTCTAGACCCGGCCCCACCATCATGCGTCGCGCTTCACTTGGCACCCTTTTTCTGACCGTCTTTTTGGACCTGGTCGGGTTCGGGCTCATCATCCCATTTCTGCCCAGCATGGCGCGCGATCTGGGCGCTAGCGATTTCGTCGCCGCCGCCTTGGCTGCCTGTTATTCGCTGATGCAGTTCCTCACCGTGCCGGTGTGGGGGCGCATCTCCGACCGGGTGGGCCGGCGGCCCGTGCTGGTGTGGAGCATCGCCGCGTCGGCCATGGGCATGGTTTTTCTCGGCCTGGCGCAAAGCCTGACCACGGTGTTTCTCGCACGCCTGTGGAGCGGCGCCGCCACCGCAAACATCGCGGTGGCGCAAGCCTATATCGCCGATGTCACCCCGCCGCGCGAGCGCGCCAAGGGCATGGGAATCCTCGGCATGGGATTTGGCCTGGGTTTCATGATCGGGCCCTTCATCGGCGGCGAATTGGCCCGCTTCCACGTGGTGGGCCACCAGGGAACCCTGCCCGCCTTCGTGTCGGCCGGGCTCTCCGTGGTCAACTTGCTCTTCGCGCTTCGCTACTTGCCCGAGTCGCTGCCCGTGGAAAAACGCAGCGAGAAGACCCAGAAGGCCTTACGGCTGGCCATCGTCGACCTCGGCGCTCTGCGCGAGGTGGGGAAATATCCCGGCGTGGGCATGATTCTCGTCATTGCCTTCAACTCGATCTTCTGGTTCGCCGGCGCACAGTCGATCTTCAGACTGTTCACGTTGGATGCCTTCCAGATGAACGTGGAAAACACCGGCCGCGTGCTCGGACTGGTCGGGCTCGTCGCGGTGATCGTCCAGGGCGGACTTATCGGCAAGCTCAACCGGCGCTTTGGCGAAACCAAGCTGCTCTTTGCGGCTCTCGTGCTCATGGCGATCGGCTTCGCTCTGCAAGGGCTCAGCGTCAACCTGGGCGTTCCGATGTTCCTCGTAGCCACGGCAGTCACCGCCATGGGCACGGCCCTGCACATGCCCAGCGTTTCAAGCTACATTTCGCGCCGGGTTGGCCCCGAGGTGCAAGGCGCCACCCTCGGCCTCATGCAAAGCGCGGGCGCCCTGGCGCGCGCCAGCGGCCCGCTTGTGTGGGGGCTCCTCTACGGCAACCTCGGTTTGCGCGTGCCGTTCTTCATCGCGGCCGCGGCCCTCGCCACGCTCCTCGTCGCCATCCCACGCCTGCCGCGCTTGGGATGAGCGCAGCGAATCGGGACCGGGCGAACCCATCGAGACCATTGTGTCTCACGCGAAGCAGAAGGAGCTGGCTGCTGTTGACAGGGCTACCTTTGGATGTTAGCTAAAGCTAACAACGTCCATAGAGGCTACCACATGGTGTTCTTGCGGAATTATCTTCTGCCTGTCTTCGGGTTGGTCACTCTGTTTTCTGTTAGAGGCGCACGCGCGGCCGACACGACGCCCGAGACGGAACTGCCACGCGAAAGTGCCATCGAGAATCCCCTGGGACGCGCGCCGACCATCTCGGGAAGCGCTTTCGGCGGTTATGGCGAGCTTACCTTGAACGTTCCGAGCAATGCTCCCGGCGTCGTGGATTTGCGCCGGCTGGTCTTGTTCTTCGGCCACAACTTCACCGATCGCATCCGCTTCTACTCGGAGTTCGAGGTGGAACACGCCGTGGCATCGTCGAGCGATCAGGGAGAAGCCGAGGTCGAGCAAGCCTACTTAGACGGACTCTTCTCGCAACGGATCAACCTGCGTGGGGGACTCATCCTCATGCCCATGGGCATCGTCAACGTCTACCACGAGCCACCCAGCTTCAACGGCGTCGACCGTCCCGACGTGGACCAGTTCGTCATCCCGAGCACCTGGCGCGAGCCAGGCTTCGGGATTTTCGGCGAGATCGCCGAAGGGCTGCGCTACCAGCTCTACTTCGTCAACGGCTTCAACGCGAACGGCTTTTCGGCCGCGTACGCCATTCGCGAAGGACACCAGGAGGCGCAGCTCGCCCACGCGGGCGACTTCGGCGCCATTGCACGTGTCGACTACGAACCAATCCTTGGCACGGTCATCGGCGCGTCCGCGTATGGCGCAAGTTCCGGGAACACGCTGACGTCCACGGTTGGGCATGTGCCGGTGGGACTCTTCGACATCGATGCTCGCTTCCACAAGGGAGGCTTCAGCGCGCGGGCCGAGGCCGCACTGCTACTCATCGGCGATGCCGACAAGCTCGATCAGGTGCTGGTCGCGGGGACGCCGGTGCAACAAGCTGCCGGGCCTGTGGCATCCCAATCGCGCGGCAGCTATGCAGAGATCTCATACGATGTGCTGCGGTTGCTTGCGCCCAGTTCGGAACAAGCCTTGAACGCTTTCACGAGATTCGACTACGCGGACACGCAAGCCGTGGTGCCGGCCGGGTTTACGCCGCGCTTGGAGTACCGGCGCTACTCGCAAATGGTGGGACTCGTCCACAAGCCCATCCCGCAGATCGCGCTGAAGATGGACTACCGTCGGCATTGGCTCGGCAACGACGAGTCGTATAATGAATTCGCTGCGGCCATCACCTGGTTGTTTTGACCTTGCAAGGATCAGCGCCATGAAAACTTTCGCCTACCGAGGATTTCAACTCCGCACGGCGTCGCTCGAAACGAAGGTAGCATACACGGGATTTCTGTTTCTCATGCTTCCAGCCTTGTCGACGCTCGTCGCGCTCTCGCTCGGGCGCATGGGATTCGATCCTCAGGCCATCGCCACGCACTACCGGGGCGGAGAGAGCGAGATGAGCTTCCCCAAGACTTTCTGGCAGCTCATGGAGGTGAGCCATTCCCACCTTTTCACCGTCCCAGTGGTGGCGCTCATTCTGTCCCACCTTCTCTACGGGACACCGGTGTCAGCTCGAGTTCGCGTCTCCTTGACCTCGATCACCTTTGCGGGTGTGTTCTTGGACGCCGTTGGACCGTGGGCGGTTCGCTACTTGGCGGCGGGCTTCGCCTATCTCTTGATCGTCGGATGGATTTTCCTCGCGGGCGGTGCTCTGCTCATCGTTGCGCTGACCTTGTTCGCGATGTGGGCACCCGAACGATGGGTTGCGCGTGTGGCTGCGCCGGCTTCGAACAACGGAGACGACAGGCCGTGAGGAAATCGCTGGCCATGCTTCTAGCCGCGCCGGGAGTGGTGCTGGTCGCGCCGGCGCCCGTTCGCGGCGGTCAGACGTATCTACGCGAGGCGGAAGCGGCACGCGCGCTATTTCCCGAGAGCACGGTCTCGGTGCGCGGAACCGTCGACCTCTCCGACGCCGAGCTTGCGCTTCTTTCGAAAGCACTCGGTCGCAGGGTCGAGGCGCGAAGTTATGCCTATCTTGAAGCAAAAACCGAGCAGGGAACGGTGGGGTTCGTCTTCATGTTGGACGTCATCGGCGAGAGCCAGCCCATCACCTTTGCCATCGGGGTGACTTCCGACGGCGCCCTCCGCGATATCCAGGTCATGGTGTATCGGGAGCCACAGGGCGAGGCGATTCGCGAGAAGCGCTTCCGCAAGCAGTTCGTTGGCAAGCGGTCGAAGGATCCCATCACGCTTGACAAGGACATCGACGCAATCAGCGGGGCGACCATCTCTTCGCGCTCGGCCACCTTCGCCGCGCGAAAGGGTTTGCTGCTCGCCGAAATTTTGCGCGGCCGAGAACCTGCGAGAGGGAAGCCGTGAGCCAGTCCGCGGCGGTATGCTCGCGGGCACGGCCGGCTGCCCAGGGCATTCTTGTCCGGCGTGCCCGTCCGCTCATGGGAACCCTGGTTGGGGTGAGCGTACGCGGCGAGAACGGCGAAACCCTTGCACAGGCGATCCGCGATGTCTTTGCCGAGATGGAACGCCTGCAAGCCATTCTTTCGGAATGGCGGCCCGACAGCGCCGTTTCCCGCGTAAACCAGTCCGCCGGCCTCGCGCCCGTCCACGTGCCGGTCGAGCTTGTCGAGGTTTTGCAGGTGGCCGCCAGCGTCTCCCAGGCAAGCGAGGGCGCTTTCGACAGCACCTGGGCGGCCCTCTCGGGCTTGTGGCAACTGGAGCATCCCGACTTCCGCCCACCATCCGCCAAAGCGATCGCAACAGCGCGCAACCTCGTCGACTACCGCGACGTCATCGTCGATGCGCAAGCGCAAACGGTTTTTCTGCGCCGTCGCGAGATGCGCCTCGGTCTGGGTGGAATCGCCAAAGCCTATATCGCCGAGCGAGCAGCCAACCTCGCCGTGACAGCGGGAGTGAACGGCATTCTGATCGACGCTGGCGGCGATGTGGTGGCCCGAGGTCGCAACGGCGAACGCCCATGGACCGTCGGCATTCGCCATCCGCGTTCGGCCTCCCAGCTGCTCGCCACCGTGGAGCTGAAGGATCAAGTCATCGCGACCAGCGGAGACTACGAACACTTCGTCGAGATCGCTGGCCATCGGTATCACCATCTGCTGGATCCCAGAACCGGGTTTCCCGCGTCGAAGTGCCGAAGCGCAACGGTCATCGCTCCCAACGGTGCGCTGGCCGAGGCACTTTCCACTGCGCTTTTCGTCCTTGGGCCGCGGGGACTTGCGTTCTTGTCCTCGTTCGCCGAGACCGCCGCGCTGGTCGTGGATTGCGACGGGCTGGTGCACGGAGGATGGGGTCGGTCAGGTTCGTTCGACCAATGCAATTCGGCGTAGACTACTCTGGGTGGGAGCGATAGGAATCGCCATCGCGGCCCGTTGCTTTTCAACATTTTTGTCCTGGCCGTATTTCGGGTGAATCTCGCGGGTTGAGTCGTGCTAAACGCAGGGGCCGTGCTTGCGCAAAGGAGCATTCCTCTTTCGGCCAAACTCGCGCTCGTCGGACTCATCGCCTGGGTCTTGCTCGCCTCCCCGCGCGCGAATGCGCAGGCCGGCCCTCCGTCGGGACACGAAGAAGCCGCGTTCGACTTCATGAACCTGCTCTCGCACAACGGCTTGCATGACATCGACAACGAGAGCTGGAATGTTTACGGGCAGTTTACCTACATCTCGAGCTGGAAGCCGGCATTCAAGGCTCCCTACACGAACACGAACGTGAACGCGAATGTGAACGGCGGCACCTACTCGCTTCTGCCGACTGCCGAGCGAAGCTTCACCGGCACCTTCACGCTGTTCTTCGGGCTCAGACTTTGGCGCGGCGGCGAGGCGTACTTCGTTCCCGAGGCCATCGCCGAACGACCGCTCTCGGGTCTCCATGGCATCGGCGGCGCGATCCAAAACTTCGAGCTTCAGAAAACCGGAAGCGAGACGCCCCAGCTCTACCGCGCGCGCCTATTTCTGCGGCAGACCTTCGGACTCGGCGGCGACCACGTCGTCAAGATCTCCAACCCGCTCCAGCTCGGCACCGTCGTCGACAGCCGGCGGCTCGTACTGACCCTGGGCAACTTCACCATCCTCGACGTGTTCGACCGCAATACCGTCACCGGGGATCCACGCCAGACCTTCTTCGACATGGCCTTCATGACCCACGCCTCGTGGGATTTCCCGTCGGACGCCCGCGGCTATACGTGGGGCGGCACCGCCGAGCTCTACTGGGACGACTGGGCATTGCGCTTCGGCCGCATCACACCGCCCCAGAACCCGAACCAACTGCCGGTGGACTTTAGGATCTGGGAACACTACGGCGACCAGGCCGAGCTGGAGCACAATCACACGCTCTTCGGTCGGCCGGGTGCCGTGCGCCTTCTCGGTTATCGCAACCACGTAATCACCGGGCGCTTCGACGAGGCCATCGCGGCGTACGCGGCCAATCCAGCGGACAACGCCGCCGCTTGTGGCGCGAACTTTAACTACGGATCGACGAACGCCAGCGCTCCCGACCTGTGCTGGGTGCGCAGGCCCAACGTGAAGTTAGGCATCGGCATCAATCTAGAGCAATACGTCGCCAAAGACATCGGCGTCTTCCTTCGCGCGATGTATTCCGACGGAGAGACCGAGGTCGACGCCTACAATCCGGCCGACCGATCCATCTCCGTCGGGACGGTCGCCAAGGGCACGACTTGGCGGCGGCCCTTCGACGTCGCTGGCGTCGGCTTCGGCATGAGCTGGATCTCGGACATCCACGCCAAGTACCTTGCCATGGGCGGCGTCGACGGGTTCATCGGCGACGGCAACCTTCGCCAGGCCGCCGAGGGCATCGTCGAGGGGTTTTACAGCGTGAACCTGCTCAAGGCGGTCTGGCTGGCGGGCGACTATCAGTTTCTGTGGAACCCTGGGTTCAACGGGGACCGCGGTCCCGTTCACATCCTGGGGGCGAAAATCCATGCCGAATTCTAGCCGGTGTCGCGCGTCGGGCTTCGTCGCCGCACAGTTCAGCAAATTGCGCCCAGGGCAGGGCTTGGCTAGTTTGAGCGACGAGTGACATGAAGACCGCGCTTTGCATTTGCACACTCGCTTGCCTGGCCGAGGTCGCCGGGACAGCCCACGCTGGCGAACGCGCGAGCGCCGAGCGGCCAGCCATCAACCGTCGCACCGGACTTTTCGAGCCACCGCTCTCGGAGCTGCGCAAAGCCGCCGAGCGGGGCGATCGCGCCGAGCTTCTTCGCGCGGCCAGCCGCCTGGGTCCGGCCCGCCTCGGCAAGGCTCTTCAGGATACCGATAGTCGCGTGGTCGGGGCGGCGCTCGAAGCCGTGCCTCTCATCGATGCGGGCGTCCTCCTGCTCGACAGCGTGCTGCCGCACATACTTTCGCCCGACGAAACCCTGCGCGCGCGCGCCGTGCGCGCCATCGCCGCGCTTCTGGCTGGCAACGAGCCTGGCCGCATGAATGAATGGGAAGTCAGTAGCGACACCCTAGGCGCCACCTGCCAGAGCCTGGCCGGCGTGGCGGAGAACGCCAGCGAGAACCTGGCGACGCGGTTGCTGGCCTTGCAGGGCATGGCCGACGCCTCTGGCCTCTGCGCGGCCAGTCTTCGTCCAGCCGCGCTCATGGCCGCGCGCGAACCGGAAATTCGGCGCGCGCTCGTGCTGGCCCTGCCCCTCCTGCCAGGTGCAAACGAGTTCCTTCTCGCCGCCGCCCAGGACACCGACGGCCGCGTCGCCGCCGCGGCTGGAGCGCGCCTGTGCCAATGGCAAGCCAAAAACCCACCCCTTCCTGGGCAGCCGCCCTTGCGCCAGCTCGCCCTACTCGATGGCTCGCTGGCGGAAGATACCGTCGAGATCCTTCCTTGCCTCACGAGTTCGGCCGACCCCCTCGACCGACAGGCCATCGAGACTTTGGAAAAGAGGAGCGGAAACGCCGTACGCGAGGCCATCAAGCGCTTGCGGCAAGCAAGCAAAGGCTTGTAGGGCGAGGCTCGCCGACTTCCAGGTGTGGTAGTTTTGGTTGAGGTGCCGCCATTGCAAAAATCCCCGTTCGTGGTTGTTCTGGCTTGCGCGCTCTCCGCCTGCGCCACGCAGTCGCCTGTCACCAAGCTGGTGGGGGGCCGGCAAGTCACGACCCGATCCATCGACCCCGACGCTTATGAGCACACCAGCCGAGCCTTTCTGTACGAAGAGCAAGAGCACTGGCAAGAGGCGGTGGCCGAGCTTCGGCGCGCTGTCGCCTTTGACAGCGGCTCGCCGGAATTGCACGCGCACTTGGCCGAGCTGCTGCTGCGCCTGGGTGAGATCAAAGACGCCGCCGCCGAGGTTCGCGATTCGCTGGAAATCGGTGCCAGCGCGGGCGGGCTCCTGGCCGACGCGCATGTTCGCCGGGCTCAGGGCGACTTACCGGGCGTGTTGGCGGCGCTCGAACGCGCGCGGCACGAGGTGGATTTTCAGTCGGACGACGACGATGCCGAGGTGGTCTATTTGGAACTTGCCGAGGCGGAGGTGCAGTCGCTCGATGTAGCCGCCGCACAAAGTACGCTGGAAGGTCTGTGCGCCGTGGAGCCAGCCTCGGGCACCGGGCACATGCGCTTGATGGCGGTGTACTGGGCGCTGGGCGATATGGCCAAGGCGGTGGCGCAGCTGCGGCTGGCGCTGGGCGAAGAGCCGAATCAGATCGATGCGCTGGCCGCGCTGGCCTGGATTCAGGCAGCGTCGGGCAAGAACGACGAAGCCCGGCAGGCCTTCCGCGACGCGCTCGATCGCTCCGAGGGCGCGCTGGAAATTGCGTCGGCGTTTGCCCGTTTTCTGGTCGGCATCGGCGCCGCCAAGGAGGCCGAGCAGCTGGCCGACGATTTGGCCGTGCTGGCCGTGCCGGAAAGCGGCCTGGACACGGAAACGCTGTCCGCGCGCGTGGATCTCGAACGCTCGGCGCGCCGCCTGGATCGCGCCCTGGCCCTGCTCGCGCGCACCCGCGACATGGGCATCGCCGAGAACGAGAAGAACCGCATCTCGCTGGCGCAAGCCGCGCTCCTCAAGGAACAAGGCAAGGCCGACGACGCGTTGGCGGTGCTACTCAAGGTGGGCAAGGACTCGCCGCTTTTTCTGGAGGCCCGTCTGCGCGCGGCCGAGCTTTTGCGCGAGGCCGGCAAGACCGCCGAAGCGACGCGCACCCTGGAAGACGCAGCGGCCACGGCCAAGGGCGAACGCGACGCCATCGCGCTGGAAACCGCCATCGGTCTGGCGCTGATCGACGAGAAGCGCGGCGACGCCAAGTCCGCGGTCGCGCGCCTGGAGAAGGTGCTGTCGCGCTCGCCCGACGAAAGCCGGGCCGTCCTGACTCTGGCCGCCATCGAGGAACGGCGAGGAAATTGGCAACAGGCTCTTGCCCAGGTCGAGCGCTTCCTGGCCAAGCATCCGGCCTCGGTCGAGGCGCTCAATTTCTGGGGCTTCGTGGCCGCCGACCACGACCACGACCTCGACATGGCGACCAGGCGGCTGCAGGCGGCGAGCGTGCTCGACCCGGGATCGGGCGGCCTGCTCGACAGCTTGGGCTGGGTTCATTTCCGCCGCAAGGATTTGGCCAAGGCCAGCCTGTTCGTCGAGCAAGCCGCGCGCCTGGAGCCCGCCGATGCCGAGATAGCGTGGCACCTCGGCGAGATCTGCGCCGAACGGAAAGACATCGACCGCGCCACCGCGGCCTTCCGCCGTGCCCTTGCCGCCAACCCTGAGGATCGCGTGCGCCGCAAGGTCGAGGAGAGCCTGGCGCGCTTGGCGGCGCGAAAGGGGCCCGACAAGTGAGTGGTTTTCGCGCGATTCGGGGCAGTGCCCTCTCGGCCATTTTGCTGCTTGGCCTGGGGTGCGCCAACCACGCCAGTTTCGTCCGCGCCTATGCGACGCCCAGCGCGGAAGAACTCGTGCAAGCGGTGCGCGCCCGGCAGGCCGCCGTGCGCGGCATCAACGTCGAAACCAGCGCCACCAGCTGGCTCGGCGGCGAACGCGTGCGTGGCATCGTGCAAATGCTGGTCGAGCGCTCTGGCCGGCTGCGTTTCGAGGCCGAGGTTCCTCTGCAAGGCGCGGTGGCGTCGCTGGCCGTCGATGGCGATCGGTTCAGCTTCATCGACCATCGCAACCACGTGTTCCGCAAAGGCCCCGCCTGTCCGGCCAACGTGGCCGGCCTGATTCGCATCCCGCTCGCGCCGGCCGAGGTGGCCGCGATCCTGCTCGGCGATTTGCCCCTGCCCGCGGGCAGCAAGATGCTCGGCGTGGAGTGGGACGGCAAGCGCGGCGCCGACGCGCTGGTGCTGGCGCTTCCGCAAGGCACGACGCTGTGGCTGGGATTGCGCCGCCCCAATCCGGCCCTGCCCGCCTGGGACGTCCTCTATCTCGAAGGCTTGGACGCGGGCGCCAAGGATCGCTGGCGCGTGTCCTACGAGGATTTCGAGCGCACGGGCAACCTGGCCCTGCCGCGTCTGGTGCGTTTCGCCGAGCCGGGCAAGGACTTCGATGACGGGGTGGAGATCAAGATCCGCGAGCGCACGCTCAACCCGACTTTCCCCGATGGCGCCTTCACCCTCGCCCGGCCCGCCGGATACACCGTCGAAGCCGCCACGTGCGGCGCCAAGCCCGTTTTGTAAGCACCGCTTTCGGCGGGTGCCGGCCGCCCGGCAGGGTGCTTTTGTTACATCTTCGCCCAGAAGCAAATTCATTCTTGACAAGGTTTAGCATTGGTTAAAAAATGATTTTGCCATGGATAACAGCTCCTCCACCCCGAGCCGCGGCCGATCCGTCGACCGCTATCTGCACGCGCTGCTGCTCCTCACCGATCGCGGCCAGCAGGCCGATACCGGGGATCTGGCCACGCGCGTGGGGGTAAGTCCGGCGGCCGCCAGCCGCATGCTCAAGAACCTCGCGCAACAGAAGCTCGTGCGCCTGGAACCCTACCAAGGGGCCGAGCTGACCGTTGAGGGAATGCATCGAGCCTTGCGCGTGGTGCGACGTCACCGCCTGCTGGAATCGTTCCTCCACAAGGTGATGGGGTTCGACCTGCGCGAAACCCACCGCCGCGCCCTCCTCATGCAACCGGCGGTGGACGAAGCCTTCGAGGACAAACTCGATGCCATGCTCGACCATCCGACCATCGATCCGCACGGCCAGCCGATTCCCGCCAAGAACATGGTCTGGCCGCGTCTGGCCGACTGTCCCCTGCTCGATCTGCCGGCCGGCAGCGAGGGGCAAGTCTCGCGCGTGACCAGCGAAGATGGCGAGGCCATCAAGTACCTCGAGAAGCAGGGAATACGCCCCGGCGACTCCATTGCCTTGGTCAGCATCGCCCCTTTCGAAGGGCCGGTCACGGTGCGCGTGGGCGGCCGCCTGTGCCACCTGGGCCGCCGACTTTCGCGACTCATCCACGTCGAAGGGGTGGGCCAGAGAAGCTGCAACGGAACGAAGAAGAAGCGAGGGGCGCTCGCGCGGGAATTGCCGGCGGGCGCATCCTCCAACGGCAACCGTTCGGGACGGGGGTCGGTGGCCGCATGGAAGACCGGCAGAACGAGCCACAGGATCTCCTAGCACGGAGCACCTCACCAAGAGTCCTCCCTCCATCCATCTCCGGCGAGGCGACCGCACCGCGCACGAAAGGCAAGCCGGTCTTGATTCGCGCGGCGCTCTCGCACGTTGGCCCTGCCCAGCGAGAAGCACCATGTACCAGGCATCCCAACAACCTCGATTCTTCCAGGCCTTTGGCGGAGCGACCCGTTTCGCCCTCGTCCTTGCCCTCGCCCTGTGTCTTTCGGGTGGCTTCGCCCGAGCGGCGGAGAAGAAACCAGATTTGGGGCTACCTCCGTCGGACGTGGGCCTTGAGGAAGCGGCCACGCCCTCGCCGGAGCTCTGGCGCGCCAACTTCCAGTCGACCTATGTCTGGCAGAAGCACCCTGGCTTCTCGGCGGCATATGACGGCCCCAACAGCCTGGTGCATACCGCCGAGAGCGGCTACACGCTGACCGCCACCCTCTATCTCGGCCTTCACCCTTGGCGCGGAACCGAGATCTTCGCCAACCCTGAAATCATCCAGAGCGAAGAATTGTCGAAGCTCCATGGCTTGGGCGGCTTCAGCAACGCCGAGAACCAGAAGAGCGGCGGCCCCAAGGCCTCGCTCTACAGCGCCCGTGCCTTCATCCGCCAGACCATCAACCTCGGTGGGGAGGCATCGGTGGCAGCGGCCGGGCCCAACCAGTTCGCCACTCGCGACGCCAGCCGCCGCCTGGTCATCAGCGCCGGCCAGATGGCGCTGGTCGATATCTTCGACAACAATGCGTACTCCCACGATGGCCGCACCCAGTTCATGAACTGGATGTTCATGGCCTATGGTGCTTCCGACTACGCGGCCGACGCGCGCGGATACACCTGGGGCCTGGCCATCGAATACTACTTCGACGACTGGGCCTTGCGCATCGGCCGTTTCGCGCAGCCCAAGGAATCGAACGGCCTGTCCATGGATTTCAAGCTGTGGCAACACTACGGCGACAACCTGGAGATCGAGCACGACCACACCTTGGGTAGCCGGCCAGGCAAGGTGCGCCTCATGGGCATCCACAACTACGCCAAGATGGGAGCGTTCAACGATGCCATCGACGATGCGCTTCAAAACGGCGGCACGCCCGCGTTCGACAACATTCGGCGCGACCAATCCAAGTTCGCCTTCGGGCTTTCGTTCGAGCAGGCGCTCACCGTCGACCTGGGCCTCTTCGGCCGGGCGAGTTGGAACGATGGCCGTACCGAGACCTATGCCTTCACCGAAGTCGACCGATCCGTGACGGCGGGCGCGGTCATGCGCGGTCGCACCTGGCGAAGACCCGACGACACCCTCGGCCTGGGTATGGCCGTGGAAGGAATCTCCGATGCCCACCGGGCCTACCTCGCACGTGGAGGATTGGGCGCGTTTCTTGGCGATGGACAGCTGGCAAACTATGCTCCCGAACGAATCTTGGAGATCTACTATTCCCTCGCGGCCGCGCGCGGTTTTTGGGCCAGTGCCGGCTACCAATGGATCGGCAATCCAGCGTATAACGCCGATCGCGGCCCGGTGAGCGTCTTCTCCATCCGCTTCCACGCCGAATACTAGGAAGGTGCCCTATGTATTGGTTGAGCAAGAGCTTCCACTTCGCAAACCGGACCAAGCGGCGCCTGTTTATTCTCTTCGCCGTACTGGGCCCGGGCATCATCACGATGGTCGCCGACAACGATGCCGGCGGCATCTCGACCTACTCGGTCACCGGTTCCAAGTACGGCTTCAAGCTGCTGTGGATCCTCCTCATCCTGCTACCCATGGCCTACTTCATCCAAGAGATGACGGTGCGCCTGGGCGCGGTCACCAAACGCGGCCATGCCGAGGCCATCTTCGAGGGGTTCGGCAAGTTCTGGGGCTGGTTTTCGCTGGGCGATCTCGCCGTCGTCAACTGGCTGACGCTCATTACCGAATACGTGGGCATGACCGCGGCGATGAGCCTCTTTGGCGTGCCCCCGTGGCTTACCGTCATTGGGGTCACGACCGTCCTGCTCGCCATCGTGATGAGCGGGAAATACTGGACCTTCGAGAAACTGACCCTGCTCTTCTGCGCGTTCAACGTGGTCTATGTGCCGGCGGCGTTCTGGGCCATGAAAGCACCGACGGCACCCGGTTGGAACGAGGTCTGGCATGGGCTTTTCATCCCCACCTTGCCGGGAGGCAATGGCGGCGAGGTTCTCTTCATCATCCTGGCCAACATCGGTACCACCATCACGCCCTGGCAAATCTTCTTCCAGCAAAGCTCGGTGGTGGACAAGGGCCTCGACCTGCACGACATCAAGTACGGGAAGATCGATACGTTTGCAGGGTCGCTGCTCACCTGCCTGGTGGCTGCCTTCATCATCATCACCACGGGTGCGGCATTCCACTACCACAACCCTCCCATCAACGTGGAGGACGCCAAGCAGACGGCGGAAGCCTTGGTGCCGCTGCTTCCGCGCGGCGAAGGCCACCTGGCGCGCACCCTGTTCGCCATCGGACTCTTCGATGCGGGCTTCCTCGGCGCCCTTTGCATTTCGCTGTCCACCTCGTGGGCGGTGGGCGAGGTCTTCGGCTGGGCCCACTCGCTCAACCGCAGCATCAAGCAGGCGCCTTGGTTCTACGTCCTCTACTTTTTCATGCTGCTTACCGCCGGGCTGGTGGTGCTCATCCCCGGCGCGCCGCTCATCATGATCACGATGTTCGTGCAAGTCGTGGCCGTGACCCTCTTGCCCTCGGCGCTGGTCTTCTTGCTGCTCATCCTCAACGACAAGCAGTTCATGGGCGCGCACGTCAACACGCGCTGGCAGAACATCGCCAACTGGAGCATCGTGCTTTTCGTCACCCTCATGTCCACGCTTTTCGCGGTCAGCACGTTGTTCCCGAGACTGTTCGGGGCGAAGTAAGGAGGTTGCCATGCTCACGACCAGCAAGAACGGAACGGCCGCCGCGACGGATGTAGAGCCCTACCGCTTCCTCTATCTCACCGACCTGCTCGACTGCCCTGTCTACGCGGGCCCGAATCGACGCAAGCTCGGAAAGCTGACCGACTTGGTCTTCGCGCTCAAGGAGCCGTACCCCGAGTTGGTCGGGCTCTATCTCGAACATGGCTGGGGCAAGCCCACCGAGTTCATTCCGTGGGATCGCATCGAACGGCTCGACGAGCGGCGCGCGGTGCACGTGAAGGCGCCCGACAGCGGCGAAACCTATCCGCCCTTCGTCGACCAGCATGGCTGGCTGCTCGCCGACGCGCACCTCATCGGCCGCACCATCCTCGATCTCGATGGCCGCCGTATCGAGGTGGTCAACGATATCCAGTGCCTGGAATCGAAGGGGCGACTGGTTCTGGTGCACGTCGATACCTCGCTCGCCGGCATCCTGCGCCGCTGGAAACTGGGGCGCCTGCGCTGGATCAAGGACGATCTCATCCCGTGGAAGAAGATCCAGCCCTTGTCCATCGAGGACATGTCCAAGACCGACCAAGTCTCGCTCTCGGTCACGCGCTCCGAGCTGAAGGAGCTGCCACCGGAAGACTTGGCCGACGCCCTCGAAGAGCTCTCGGGCAAGGAGCAAGAAGCGCTCTTTTCCGCCCTCGATTCCGAGACCGCGGCCGAGGTGCTGGTCGAGGCCGAGCCGCGGGCGCAGCGCCAGCTGGTCGCCGACCTCGAACCCGATCGCGCGCGCGAGGTGCTCGGCGAGATGACCGCGCCCCAGGTGGCAAACCTCCTCTCCAATCTTCCCCACGACGACAAGGCCGAACTCGTCGAACTCTTGCATCCCGACGTCGCTGGCAAGGTGCAGAACCTTCTGGCCGACCCGGAGATTCGGGCGCATGACCTGGCCCTTGGCGAATACCTTGCCTACCCTGCCGACACCACGGTGGGACATGTACTGGGCTCGCTGCGCGCCTCGGGCCGTGAGCGCTGGTGCATCTCCTATGTCTACGTGGTCGAGCAGCCGAACAACCTCCTGCGCGGGGTGGTCGACGTGCGCGAGCTTGTGCTGGCAAGCGATGAAACGCGCCTCGGCGACATCATGTCCGCGCCGGTGGTCAGCGCCGAGGCCGACAGCTTGGAGAAGACCCTGCGCGAGATCTTCGCCAAATACCATTTCCGCATGATTCCCGTCGTCGATGCGCAGGATCGCCTGCTCGGAGTGATTCGCTTCGCGGATATCATGCGCAACGTGGAAATCCGCGCCAAGGAGTGATGTGCCCCCATGCCACGCGTGCAAATGACCCGAACTGTGAAGATCGCCCTCTACAGCCTCAGCGTGTACCTCGTGGTCTTGCTACTCCTGCTCGTCGTCCGCTTCGCCCAGCTGCTTCACTAGCGCGCATCACGTCCGCACGAAGGCGTCGTAGATGGCGCGTAGGCCTTTGCCCAAGTCGGCGGCGTCCACGCCCACGATGATGGAGATCTCCGAGGCGCCCTGGTCGATGATGCGCACGTTCACGCCGGCATTGGCCAGCGCCGAAAAAAGCCGCGACGAGACCCCGATCCGGCGCGACATGCCTCGGCCCACAGTGGCGATGAGCGCGAGGTTGCGCTCGACCTCGATGGAATCCGGATCGCACGCGTTGCGGATCTCTTGCAGCACGACATCCTCGGAGCCTTCGAAGTTTTTCTGGTCGATGACCACGCACATGGAATCGATGCCCGACGGCGACAGCTCGTAGCTGATGCCCTTGGTTTCCAGAATGCCGAGCACGCGGCGGCCGAAGCCGCGCTCTTTGTTCATCAGGGTCTTTTCGATTTGCAGCAGGCAGAAGCCGCTGCGGCCCGCCACGCCGGCGATGGGCCGATCCGCGGCCTGATCCTCGGGCACGATGAGCGTGCCTGGCGCGGCGGGATCGTTGGTGTTGGCGATGCGGATGGGAATGCCGACCCGCTTGCACGGCAAAATGGCTTCCTCGTGGAACACGTTGGCGCCCGAGTAGGCCAGCTCGCGCAGCTCGCGGTAGGTCACGCGTTCCATGGGCGCGGCGTCGGGCACCACGCGCGGGTCGGTCATAAGCAAGCCCGAGACGTCGGTCCAGTTCTCGTACAGGCTGGCGCCCGCGGCGCGCGCGAGGATGGCGCCCGAGATGTCCGAACCGCCGCGCGAGAAGGTCTTGACGTTGCCGTGGGGACCCGTGCCGTAGAAACCAGGCAGCACATAGATGCCTTGCGAAGGAAGGCGCGGCGGCAGTTCCTTCCAGGTGCGTTCGTCGATGAGCCCGTTCGAAGTCAGAAACACGGTTCCCTCGGCTTCGACGAAGGTGCCGCCGAGATACGCCGCCATGATGAGGGCGGAGAAGTGCTCGCCGCGCGAGGCGATCCAGTCGCGGTCCGCGCCCTTGCGCACGACCTTTTCGAAGTCGTCGAGGCGGCCCGCCAGGCCCGCGTCCACGCCCAGCTCGCACTCGATTTCGAGATAGCGGTCGCGCAAAAGCGCCAGCGATGGGCCGGGATCCATGTCGCGCGAAACCATTTCGTGGATGGATAGAAGGATGTCCGTGACCTTGGGATCCTGCTTGTGGCGCTTGCCCGGCGCCGACACGACCACCGCGCGCCGGTTCGCGTCGGCCTTGATGATGCTCGCCACCTTGCGGAACTGGGTCGCGTCGGCAAGTGAAGTTCCCCCGAATTTAACGGCAATGGTCATGGTGCTCCTCGTCGCATGAACGGATGGACCTCACTACTTCCCCGATCCGGGAAACGAGATCAAGTGTTTAGCGCTCATCGGCAGGGACGCGGAGTTGTCAAACCGGCCAGCCCGGCGCAATACTCGCGTGCGAAGTGCGATGAACCTCCGCCTGCACGACAAGATAAGCTACCGGGGCGAAGACAACGAAGTCGAGGGGTTGCTCGACTACCAACTCGACGAGCACATCCTGCGCCTCGCGTGCTTGCGCGGGCCGGGCCGCGCTCGCTTTCTCGAACCGCCGACGAGCGAGATGGCGGATCGCATGCTGCTCTTCTCCGAGGTCGACAACCTCGACATCGCCACGCCGCCACCCGCGATCATCTATCATGGCGGCGAGAGCTATTTGCTCAAGGTTTCCGGCACGGCCCAGATCGCCATCGCAGGCCAAGCGCGGGACCGTCAGCCCACCACCTGCGCGCTGTGGCGCTACCGCGCCGCTGGCGACCAATTCCTACAAATCGAACAATGGCCCGACCGGGTGCGCACGCTTGCCGGCGCATCCGTGCACCGGAGCATGGTAGATATACGCCCCGCAACGTCCAAGGACTCAAAGGACTCGAAGGATTCATAGGAGACACGACATGTACAAGGTGGTGCTGCTTCGGCACGGCGAAAGTGAATGGAACCGCGAAAACCGCTTCACGGGTTGGACCGACGTCGACCTTTCGGAGAAGGGCCTGGGCGAGGCCAAGGCCGCGGGCAAGCTGCTCAAGACCGAAGGCTACACCTTCGACATCGCCTTCACCTCGGTACTCAAGCGCGCCATCCGCACCCTGTGGCTCACCCTCGACGGCATGGACCTGATGTGGATTCCGGTTCATCGCAACTGGCGCCTCAACGAACGCCACTACGGCGGCTTGCAGGGCCTCAACAAGGCCGAGACGGCGGCCAAGTATGGCGAAGCGCAGGTCAAGATCTGGCGCCGCAGCTACGACATTCCGCCGCCGCCCCTGGAAAAGACCGACGAGCGCTACCCCGGCCATGATCGGCGCTACGCCGACCTGGCGCCCGCCGACCTACCGCTCACCGAATGCTTGAAGGACACCGTCGCGCGCTTTCTGCCCATGTGGCACGACACCATCGCGCCGACGATCAAGAGCGGCAAGCGCGTGATCATCGCGGCCCACGGCAACAGCCTGCGCGCCCTGGTCATGTACCTCGACAACATCCCCGAGAGCGAAATCGTCGAGCTCAACATTCCGACCGGCATCCCGCTGGTCTATGAACTCGACCAAAGCCTCAAGCCCATCAAGCACTACTACCTCGGCGACCAAGCCGCCATCGCCGCCGCCATGAACGCCGTGGCCAACCAGGGCAAGGCCAAGTAGCCACAAGTAGCCAGTAGATAACTAAATGAAGCGAACCTCGAGAGCGTGCTTGAAAATGGACCACGGACAACAGATCTCGCGAAGAACGACGATTCCCTTGCTCCTCGTGCACGGGTTGGCGCTTGTTGGTTTGAGCGTCGCCTCCTGTGGCAACGGAGAAAAAACCAGCGACCTGGACGGTGGTCTTAGTGTCCTCGGTGCCTCGGATGGAGCGGGCCCGGCTTCCCCGCACACAGATGCTACTGCCGATGTCATCTCTACTGTCAACGACGCGGGTTTCACCGGCATTGTCGCCATCAGCGTGTCGGGGCTCGGCGCTGTTGGATTCAACTACACACAGGGAAGTTACATCACTGGCTTTGTCTTTCGGGCAAACACTGCTATCAGCATCACCCAATTCGGCTACTACGACTCCAATTTGACCGGTGGCGTTGAGACATTTCAGTCGCATGCAGTCGGATTGTACGACCTGACGACGCACACGCTTCTGGGGTCGGCCACTGTGCAACCATCGGACCCGATGACCGGGCTCTTCCACTATGTTTCGCTGACTAACCCTATCGCGATCAACACGACGGACACCTTCGTGATCGTCGGGGTCACGGGCACCAACAAGTATACGGTCGGGATAACCGCAAGCGAGGCGCCTGTGAACGCCGCGCTTACCTATGTGAGCGGCGCCGGCTACGGCCCAAGCAATAGCAACGCCACGATGACCAGCACGCTGGTTGAGCCCAATGCCTTCGACGCGGGGAACATCTTCGGTCAGCCCACTCCGACCGGTACGCTCTGCGACTTCGGACCGAACTTCATGTTTGTAACGAAGTCAGGTGGCAACGACGCCAGCGTCGACGCCCCCGGAGGGAGTCCCACGGACTCTGCGGCCGGCAGCGACGGTTCGACAGCCATGACCGGTGGTGCGACCGGTGGCACGACTTCAGCCGGTGGCAGCTCAGGCACCGGTGGCAGTACCGTCATCTCCTGCGACAACACTCCTGCCACAGGCGGTCCCACCGATGCGAGCGTCCCAGGCTCGGGGTGCGCGGACGGGACTCGGGATGGCCTACTCGATGCTGTCAGGTTCCCGGGCGTCGCAGCGTGCGCTGGCGGATGGACAGGAACCGTGGACCAGGCACAATCACTTTGTGCCAACGGTTGGCACGTGTGCACGGGAGTCGAACCCGCGATCGGTGCGGTTACGTACTATGATGGTCTCGCATTCCACGGCTGTTTCGCCTTCGACGCCGCGCAGGACAACTGGGCCTGCCACCCCGGATGTAACGCGTCCGTGGCGGCGGGGGTGGACAGTGCGCAGAACATTGATATGGCGGGCTTGGGCGCCGATTGTCCTTTCCAGCTGAGCGGCGGGAGTTGCATCGCCTGTGGCCGCATCGACGCAAGCGAGAACAGCGGCACAGGATGCAACTATTATGTAGGGCTGACCGGAGTTGTCTGCTGCCAGTAGGTTCTGCCAGGGCAACCTGCGACCTGGGTGCCGAGAGGACTTCCTCGATGCCGAGGCTCTCAACACGACGGCGGAAGTGGTCGCCGTACAGTCAGGACCTGTCCACCCGGTAAAGAGATTCTGTTTGGCCGGGCTGGAAAAGAGCACGACGCCGATCCCCTCGCCAAACTTCGCGCCGCGGATGGAATTGGTGATCCCGGGCGTGTCCCTATTCGCCAACCACCGGCATGCCAAGGGAGCGCGCGGCGGTGGCGAGGGCAGCGTCGTGCGTGGCCATGGTGAGAGCGGCGGAGGCCGTACGCTCGCGCCAGAGTTGCGCCGTGGCGAGATGGATGGCATCCAGCGTGCCGAGCGCGGTGGGCAGGGGTTGTGCCGCACGATCGAGGACGGCACTGGCCACGTCGACGACCGACAGGGTGGCGAGAAGCCCGAAGACCGCCTCGCGCCGAATCGCAAGATCCTCGTCCGAGATGTGCTCGACGATGCGCAGGCGATCCAGGGTGCGCAGGCATTCCACCTGGGTCAGCGCGCTGGTGACGCCTTCGTCGACCAAAGACCATTCGGCCAACGCGCTCGGCTGCCCAAGCACGAGGCGCAACACCACCGAGGCATCCACGTACGCGATCATCGCTCACGCCTGTCGGCAAGCAGCAGGGTCACCACGTCCCGGCGCAATTTCAGGGGTTCGGGCAATTGGAAATCCTTGGGTTTGCGCGCCCCGGGCTTGGGCTGACGCACGGCCAAGTTAGCGGGCTCGGCCCGGTACGGCAGGATCTGCGCGATAGGGGTGTCACGATCCATCACCGTCAGCGGATGGCCGCGGCGAACCGACCGCAGATGTTCGCTGAGATGTCCCTTCAGATCCGCTACGCGCACCGACTTCATGACCATAAGATAGTCATCAGTGGACATGATGGCAACAGGTTTGGCGACCGCCTGAGGCCAACCAGGGCAAGGCCAAGTAGCTTGTAGCTAGCTAGAACCCTCGCGGCGAGCGGGCGGCGTAGTGGGTGTGCAGGAGATGGTGGGCCTTCTCGCCGCAGGGCTGGCCGAGAAACTCGTCGTACACCATGCGAATGGCCGGGTTTTTGTGCGACTGGCGGATGGGCATGCCGCGATCCTCGGCGTACATCGCTTCGATGCGCCGGCGCCGAGTTTCCTCGTCGGTGGGCAGGGGCTGACCGCCGCCGCCGATGCAGCCGCCAGGGCAGGCCATGACTTCGAGGAAATGAACTTCCTCGCGGCCGTCACGAATGCCTTCGAGGACGGTGCGCACGTTGGCCAGCCCGTGCACGGCGCACAGCTTGATTTCACGATCGCCGATGAGCACCGAGCCGCGTTTGATACCGCCGGTTCCGCGCAGCACCGAATATTCCATGCGCGGCTCGGTATGCGGATCCATGACGGCGGCCACCGTACGCAGCGAGGCTTCCATCATACCGCCGGTCACGCCGAACATCAGGCCTGCGCCAGTCGCGTCGCCTAGAATCGGATCGAATGCCGAATCCGGCAGCGACGGCACGTCGATGTCGTGCGTCTTAAGCAAATCGCCGAACTCGCGGGTGGTCAGAACCGCGTCCACCTCGGGCGTGCCGTCGTCGAGACGGTGCTCGGGGCGCTGGATCTCGAACTTCTTCGCCGAGCACGGCATGATCGAAACATTGAAGATCTTTTTTCGATCGATGCCATTGCGTTCGGCGAAAAAGGTCTTGGTCAGCGCGCCGATGATCTGCTGCGGCGACTTGACCGACGACGTATTCGGGATGAACTCGGGGAAGAAGTGCTCCATGTACTTCACCCAGCCCGGCGAGCAGCTGGTAATGAGCGGAAACGGCCCGCCCTTTTGCAAGCGCGCCACCAATTCGTGGCCTTCTTCCATGACCGCCATGTCGGCGCCGAAGTCGGTATCGAAGACGTATTCGAAGCCGATGCGGCGAAGCGCGGTCGGCAGTTTGCGGGTCAACGAAACGCCCGGTGGCAGGCCGAACAACTCGCCCACGGTGGCCCGCACCGACGGCGCGATCTGCGCGATAACGATCTTGGCCGGATCCTCCAGCGCATCGGCGACCGTCCTGATGTAGCTCTTGTCGCGGATGGCGGCGACCGGGCACTTGAGCAGGCACTGCCCGCACAGCACGCAGACCGTTTCGGCCAGGTCGCGATCGAAGGGCGGCAGCACGGTGGTCGAGAAGCCGCGGTTCACGAAGTCGAGCGCGTACACGCCCTGTACTTCCTTGCAGACCTTCACGCACTTGCCGCACAGGATGCAGTAGTCGGGGTGGCGCGTAATGGCCACCGACGAAGTGTCGATGGCGTGGTGCCGTTTTTCACCCTCGTAGCGAATCTTGTCGAGCGAGTATTCGCGGCAAAGGGACTGCAAGCTGCAACGCTCGTTACGGATGCAGGTTTGGCAGGCGCGGGGATGGTTGGCCAGGATCAGCTCGATGATGGTGCGCCGGGCATCGCGCAGTTCGCGCGTGCTGGTCTGCACCCTCATGCCTTCTTGCACGGGGAACGAACACGACGGCTCCAGCCGCGTGGACCCCGAGGGATTGGCGACTTCCACCACGCACAGGCGGCAAGCGCCCGAGACGGTGAGTTGCTTGTCGTAGCACAAGGTGGGAATGCGAATGCTCAGCGCTTGCGCCGCTTCGAGAATGGTCGAGCCGGCAGGAACGCGAACCGGGAGGTCGTTAATAGTCAGATTGACGTCGGTCATAGCCAAACTTCTCCGTTCCTCTAGGTACGCGCCACGGCGCCGAAGGGACAAACCCGGTTGCACTCGCCGCACTTGATACAGCGGGTGTTGTCGATGACATAAATCTTGCCCTTGTCGCCGCTGATGCACTGGACGGGACAACCGCGCGCGCACAGGGCACAGCTGCGACAGTTGGCCAGGATGTGATAGGTGAGCAGCGAGCGGCACACGCCGGCCAGGCAGCGGTTGTCGCGGATGTGAGAAACGTATTCGTGCTCGAAGTAGCGCAGGGTCGATACCACCGGGCTTGGCGCCGAGGCCCCAAGTCCGCAGGCCGAGGTGCGCGAGATGACGAGGGCCAGGTGGCGCAGCTCGGTGATGTCGTCCATCTTGCCCTTGCCGTCGGTGATCCGTTCCAGGATCTCGAGCATGCGCTTGGTGCCTTCGCGGCACGGGATGCACTTGCCGCACGATTCGTGCTGGGTGAATCCCAGGAAGAACTTGGCGAAGTTCACCATGCAGGTGCCCGAATCGGTGACCACCAAGCCGCCCGACCCCATCATGCCGCCCAGGCGTCGTAGACTTTCGTAGTCGACGGTGGCATCCATCCGGTCGGTCGGGATGCAGCCGCCCGACGGGCCGCCAGTCTGCGCGCCCTTGATGGTTGAACCTTCGGGCGCCCCGCCGCCAATCTCGTGCAGCAAATCGCTCAGGGTGATGCCCATGGGCACTTCGACGAGACCCGTGTTCCTGATCTTGCCCGACAGCGAGAATATCTTGGTGCCCGCGTTCTTCTCGGTCCCCACGCTGCGAAACCATTCAACGCCCTTGGCCAGGATGAGCGGCACGTTGGCGAAGGTCTCGACGTTGTTCACGCAGGTAGGGTGGCCGGAGAAACCGTGCTGGGCCGGGTACGGCGGCTTGTTGCGGGCCATGCCGCGCTTGCCTTCGATGCTGGAGATCATGGCGGTTTCCTCGCCGCACACGAAGGCGCCCGCGCCTTGCACAATCTCGACGTGCAGACTCTTGCCGGTACCTAGAATGTTGGGACCGATGAGGCCGTACAGGCGCGCCTGGGCCATGGCGATTTCCAGGCGACGGATGGCCAGCGGATACTCAGCCCGGCAGTAGATAAAGGCGTGCTCGGCGCCGATGGCGTAAGCCGCGATGAGAATGCCCTCCAGCACGCGGTGCGGATCGCCTTCAAGCAGGCTGCGATCCATGAACGCGCCGGGATCGCCCTCGTCGGCGTTGCACACGATGTAGCGAGTGCCATCGGCCTGGGCGCGCGCGATCTCCCACTTCTTGCCGGTGGGGAAGCCGCCGCCGCCGCGGCCACGCAGACCGGCCGCGATGACGTCGTGGATGACCGCCTCGGGGGTCATTTCTTTCAAGGCTTTGTACAGCGCCTTGTACCCGTCGCGTGCGATGTACTCGTCGATGTTTTCGGGATCGATCTTGCCGGTGTTGGAAAGCACCCGACGCACTTGCTTGCTGTAGAACGGGATGGACGCCTCGGTCACGTGGCCGGGGGCGTAGAGCAAGCGCTCGACGATCTGCCCGCCCACGATGTGCTTGTCGATGATGTCGGCGACATCCGTGGCCTTCACGCGGCAATAGAAGGCTTCGAGCGGTTTGAGCTGCACGATGGGGCCGACTTCGCACAGACCCTGGCAGCCGGTCTCGATGAAATTGACCTTGCCGGCAAGGCCCCGCTTCTTCAATTCCGAAAGGAACGTCTTGTACACGCCCGGTTCATCGCTGGCATCGCAGGTCAGGCCCTTGCACAGGAAGGCCGTGGCAACATATTGGGGCGCATTGTGCTCGGCCAGCTGGCGCAATTCCTCGCGAAATTTTCCGCACTGTTCGTCGTCGTGGCACGACAGGCCTTCGATGCGGCACAGAAGGAAATTCGGGCAGGGCGTTCCCGGCCGGGTCTGGCACTTGTCGCAGCAGCGCTCGAGAAATGTTCGGCCGCGTGCCTTGTCGGCAGCGGCGGATTTGCGCAGAAGCGCGATTGGCTTGGGCGCGGTCAGAAGCTTGCGTGCGAGTTTCCCGACCTGCTTGGGGGTCACACGGCCGTGCACTTCGCCGTTGACCACAATGGCCGGCGCCACGCCGCACGCGCCCACGCAGTTCACCTTCTCAAGCGTCACCTTGCCATCTGGAGTGGTATCGCCAGGGTGGATGCCGAGCACCGCCATGATCTCGCCAAGCAGATCCTCGGACCCCTTCACGTTGCAAGCGGTGCCGTTGCACACCTGGATGACGTGCTCGCCCTGAGGTTTCAGGCGGAACTGCGAGTAGAAGGTCGCCACGCCGTACACGCGCGCCTCGGCGATGTGCATGGTGTCGGCGATGGTGTCGAGCGCCTCCATGGGCAGGTAGCCGTAGGTTTCCTGCGCGCGTTGCAGAACGGCGATCAAGTTGCGCGGCTTGAGATCTGGCCAGTTGGCCAAGAGTTCACGCAGCGGGGTCAAGTCAGGGCCGGATGTCTCGGTGGTCGTTTGAGTCATGGTTGCACGGACGGTGAGAGAGCAAGCAGCGTTTATCGCAACGGCGGCGCCATCGCAAGCGCGCACGAGCAATATCGCCACCAACGGCTTCGAAGTTGAGGCCGGGCGAGAAATCAGCCGAGCAACTTGAAGCGCGCGGCCTCGAAATCGCTGTCGAATCCGAACACCGCTCGCAAATCCAACTCTTCCATGACGGCGAAGCTGGTGCAACCGACGTAACCTGCGCGAAGACCGCGGTAGCGCCGAAAGAGTTCCCAGGCACGCCGCCTGCGGCTGGTGTTGATCTCGACGTACTTCGCCACCTTGCCGCTGATGATGCCGTCGCCCAGGGCCAACGCGTGCTCGACCGCGCCCCGCGCCTTGAGCAGAGTTACGGTTTCGGCGAGCACGTGATCCGTGGTGACCATCTCGATGCCCTCGGCGCGGATGCGCTGCACAAGCGCCACGGCCTTGGCGTGGAAGCTATCGCGACGATAACGAAGCGCGACCCAGGCGCCGGTATCCACGAAGACCGCGCGCGGAGCGTAGGGATCCTCGATGAGTGGCGGCTGCTTGTCCGCGCTCATCGCGCCCGCTTGCGCGAACGTCTTGGCGCTCCGTAGAGGTGATGGTCGACGTCGCGAGCAAGGTGCGCATCGGGCTGCGCATCGTCGAAAGGCTCGTCCACGAGCAAGCGCACCACCTCGTCGCGGGCCGATCCCGCAGCCTTCGTGCTCGTGCCGGCAAGCGCCTGCTTTCCGTCGAGAAGTTGGGTGAGCGCCTGGCGGACTATTTCGCCTTGGCTCTGCCCGGTGGCGTGTCCGTATTCGGCCACCCGTTCGCGCAAGGTGTGAGGCAGAAGGACTTGGGTGCGCCACATCATGATGCCTACATCATGCCATAATGATGTAGGCATGACAAGCAGGCCAGCTACTTGCGGCCGCGCTGCTCGATGAGCAGGTACGCCTGCGAGAGCTTTTGCGCGAGCTCGGTGGCGGTCTTCTGCTTGTCGGGCGAGCCCGCATGCCGGTCGGGATGGTATTTGCGCATCAGGGTGCGATACGAGCTGCGCACGGTCGCGAAATCCGCGCCCACCGGTACCTCAAGAGCAGCATACGCACGCCGAAGCTCGTCGTCCGTTGAAGGGGCGCGCGGCCCTGGGCCGGGCTTGGTGCGTGTCTGCCCGCTGGCCGGCCGGCCCGCCGTGTTCGCGGCTCCTGCCGCTCTGCCTCGCGCGGCGGCCTGGCGCTCGCGGTGGCGCCGTTCGATCTCGGCCTCGAGTTCGGCGTCGGTCAGTTCGTCCAGGCTGAAGCGACGATACAGATCCTCGTCGGGATCCTTGTGCGAAACCTGTTCCGCCTCGGCGGCGCGGTCGAGCAGCGAATTCAGTTCCGAGCGAGCCATATTGAAAAGCCGTCTGCCAATCGTCATCGCACGCCGAGTTTACAGCGAAGACAGCTACCGGTTGTAGGGTTCGCCGCGAATGACGGAAATCGCGCGGTAGATCTGCTCACAAAGAAGCACACGCGCCAGCCGATGCGGCAAGGTCAGAGGCGACAAGGAAAGTCGAAGTCGCGCTTGCTTGACCGTGGCGGCCGAAAGCCCGTCCGCGCCGCCGATGAGAAACACCACGGCGCGCGCGCCTTGCACCATGCGTTTTTCGAGATACTGGGTGAATTCGACGGTCGTCCAGCTGACGCCGCCCGGTTCGAGCGCGACGATTTCGGCGCCCGCCGGAAGGCCGCGCACAAGCCCCGCGTCGTCCTCCACCTCGGCGACCTCGATCGGCAGGTGATGCCGCACGCGCTCGACGTATTCGTCGCACACGGCCGCAAGATGCCGGTCGCGCATCTTGCCGACCGCGCGAACCAGGATTTTCACGACTCGCTGTCGTCGCGCGGCTGCGTCTCGATGCGCGCCTCGGGCGGAACCTGCAGCTTCACGCGAGGAGCGTCAATCCACAGGCTCTCGATGTCGAAGACCTCTCGCAGCGGGTGGTAGAAAACATGCATGACCACGTCGCCGAAATCGATGAGCACCCAGCGGCCGTTGCGCGCCCCTTCGCGCCCGAGAGGGCGGCGACCGCGCGCGGCCATGGCCGTGCACACGCCATCCGCGATGGCTTCCACCTGGCGATCGCTGCGACCGCTGACCACGCCGATGAAATCCGCATAGCTGGCCCGGCCGCACACGTCGAGCAGCACCGGCTCGACCGCCTTCTTATCGAGGGCCGCCGCGATGACGAGCTTGGCGAAGGCCAGCGAATCCCGCCGGGCGCGTTCGTCCCCTGGGCGCAATTCTAGGCCCGCATCGCGGGGCGGCTTGGCGACCTTCTTCCGGCCCTTGGGCTCCTCCCGGCGCGCTGGCTTTTTCTTGGCTGGCGCGGCCTTGACTGGTTTGCGTGGTTTGCGGCTTGGCTGGGAGGGCTTTTTGTTCGTCACGTGCCCCTCATGGTAGCAAAGCCCGGGGCGCACCTCAATCAACGTCCTTGCAAACCTATTCGCTCCTCCAGCGCTCCTCGAAGTCGGCCACGACACGCGCGAGGTAACCATGGTCCTGCTGCGCTAAATCCGTCTCGACCGCCTGCGCGGCGCGATCGAGCCAAGCGGATTCCCCTTCGCTGGACACGGGTGTGGCATCGAGCACATCGGGATTTCCGCCACTATGCACGAAGCGCTCGCCGAGGCTGGACAGTTGCCGCGACAGCCAGCGCGGTGCTTCCAACAACGAGCGGCCGAGCATGCGGCTGCCGTCGCGAAAGGCGGCGAGAATGGGACCACGCAGCGCCTGACCTTCCTGCGCCAGCAAAGCGGTACGCAACCGTCGGGCTTCCGCTTCGGTGATAGGACCGCCGACGTGCAGCTTGGCGCAATAGTGGTCGAGCAGGGTGGCCTTCAAGAACGTTCGCGCCATTTCGTCCGCGCCACGGCCGGCCGCCAAGACCGCGAGGAATTTCCGGCCCGCGAACTTGGCGACCAACATGGCCACCGCGGCGAAGGTCATTCCAGCCGCCGCGCTCTCGCCCTTGCCTTCGGCCAAGATCGCCGCGCACGCAGGCGGCAGATCCACCTGCCGGCCAGAGGCCAGTTTCTGATACAGACCGGCCCGCACGCGCCGGGCGAGGACGTCATCCGCCACTGGAACCGGGAGAAAACCGCGAATGGCGCTGGCAAGCAACGACCGGCGCACGATGAGCCCGCGCTGATCGGAAAGGTGGGCAAATCGGTCGGGCTGCCCGGAAAACACCGGCTCTGCCTCGACCTCGGTGATGTGATCGCGCTCGGTCATGGTTCGCACTACTTGTTAGCCGAAGAAAGCGAAGCGCCCAGCCCAGGAAGCAGGGCCCGCTCTTCGAGCACGGTGCGCTGACGCGGATGCAAGGTGTCTGCTTCGGGCAACACGATGTCGGCCACCGCGCCCGCTTGATCCACCGCAGCCACGACATCCATCGCGCCCTCGACCGGCAATCCGGCGCGCACGGCGACGAACGACATCTTACAGGCAAAGGCGCGCACGGCGTGGCCGGCGGCATCCAGCGTGACCTGGCCGTCGAGCGTTTTCACATCCACGGTCTCCCGCCACCCGCGCAGGCCCTCGGCACGGGAAATTCCCTTGGGCAGCTCGACCAAGCGCGGGCCGAGCTTCAGGCGATGAGCGCCACTGTTCCCACGTTCGACCTCAACCTGGCAGCGCGCGAGTTCCCAGGCGGCCCAGGGCGCGCCTAGAGCCTCGGTGAGGAAGCGCGAGCTTTCCGTGTCCTGCGTCGACCGCCGAATCATCTTGCCGTAGCGCAAGGCCACGGCCACCTCGTTGCCCACGCGCACGACCTCGCGCCCGCCGTCTTGGTCATTGCTCTCGACCAGGCGGAAGTTGCCCTGCTTGTCCATCCACAGATCCGTCGTCGTGGTCACCACCGACGGCGAGGCCGGTTTGCTGCCATCGTTCGCATCCTTCTTGCCAGCGGCGTCCACGCGGAACATCGCGGTGGCATGGAAGTGGGCGCCGCCCAACTTGCGCAGGGATGCCGCGATGGTCGTCGGTGCCAGCGCCGCGTCCAGGGTTTCGAGATCCGTGCGCGCCACGTTCGGCTTCTTCTGGCTACAGGCGGCCAGGACAAGAAACATCATCGCGCCGAGGGCGCGCAAACGGGAGGTGTGCATCAAGAGGCGGCGAAATCTACCACCAAATGATACCGTGAAGGCGTGAACCCGACCCTCGGCGCGGCGCTTGCGACCCTGAAATTCCCGGCACTCTTGTGCGCGGGCGGATTTGGCGCGCTCTGGGGCAGCTTCCTCAACGTGTGCATCGCGCGCATCCCGCGCGGCATGTCCGTGATTTCGCCGCCTTCGCATTGCTTCGCCTGCGGCGAGCGTGTGCGCGCACGCGACAACATTCCCATCCTTTCCTATCTTCTACTGCGCGGTCGCTGCCGCCACTGCGGGGCCAAATTCTCCGCCCGCCACGCTTTGGTCGAGGCCCTGACCGGCGCCCTGTCCGCGCTTGCGCTGTGGTCCTTCGCCATCGAGGCGCACGGCCTGCCGCTTGGCGTGCGCGTCGCGCGCTACACGGTCTACTTCGCCTTCACGGCGGTGCTGGTGGTGCTGACCTTCATCGACCTCGACACCAAGCGCTTGCCCGACATCATCACCCTGCCCTCGATCGTGGTGTTCTACCTCGGCGGCTTTGCCACCGGAGAAGTTGGCTGGCTCCCGCGGCTCATCGGCGCGGCGGCCGGCTACGCCCTGGTGCGCTTGATCGCCGACGGGTACTACTACGCCACCGGCCGCGAGGGCTTGGGCCTGGGCGACGGCAAACTCCTGGCCGTAATGGGCGCGCTCTTGGGCTGGAAGGCCCTTTTGCCCATTGTCTTCTGCGCCTCATTCATCGGCATCGTGGTCAGCATCCCGGCTTTACTCATTGCCCGCCGTGGACGGAAATCCGCTTCCGCCGCGAAAGTGGACGGCGACGAGGCAGCGGCCCCGACGTCCATCCGTCGCACCGAGGTTCCCTTCGGTCCCTTCCTTGCGGCCAGCGCCCTTGGCTATCTCTTTCTGCACGAACAAGTGTGGACATTCATCGAGCGCACGCTGCTCGGCGGTTAGCTGCTTCTCAAGACGCGCTCGATGGTGGCCCACACGTCGTCCGCGAGGCCGTTGCGGGCCGCCTTGTTTCCCTCGCTGGCCGCGGCGGCTTGCGCCAGCGCGACCAGACTGCCGGTAATCACCACCACGGCCGCTTGGTGCGAAAGCGCCGGATCGAGCAGCCCCGCCGCCACCGCCTCACTCAGGCACTGTCGCACGAACCCGACGCTGCGGCGTTTGAATTCCGCCACGCGCGCGATGCCTACGGCCGGTGCGGCGAAAGCCAGGTCGTCGGACAGAACCACGCGCGCCACGCCGGGATGGGAAGCAATGACCGCGACACGGCGGCGGAAGAATTGGCCGATGCGCTCGATGGGATCGGCGGCGGTGGGCGGAAAATCCTCGAACAGGATGGAGCCCGCGCGATCGATGGCCCCAAGGACGATGTCATCCATGCTGTCGAAATGGCGAAACAGGGCGGCGTCCGATACCCCCACCTCGGCGGCGACCGCGGCGGCGGTGAAGCGACCCAGGCCCTGCGCAGCGATCACCGCCAGCGCGGCATCGGCGATTTCCGTGCGCCGCTCGCCTGTGTTGCGACGGGGTGCCATGCGGGCCGTCGATTCTAGGCCCCGGCTTGCCAATTGTCGTCGAGCAAGCGCCGCTGTCCTTCTCGGGGTGGCATTGCTATTCAATCGGCGCAGGCGCAGGACACGCTCTCGGCGCCCGCGCCTGGCAGGGGAACTTGGTGAAAGCGCAACGTCGCCGGGTCCTTCACCGCGCGTTTCATGACGAGCATGAAATGCGACGGCGCGAGCGCCTTCAGGCCATGCGGATGGCCCATGGGAAAGGCAACTTCTTCGTGGGGCAGGACGTCGTGCGTGCGCGGCCCCACCTGCACCTGCATGTGCCCGGAGAGCAGCACCACGGACGCCGGAAATGGCGACAAATGCGGGCTGATTTCCTGACCCTGGTCCAGCGCGAAGAGGACGACCTTGGCTCCGTCCTTCATGTCGAGCAGCGGTCGCGAGGCAATGCCATCGGCCGGAATTGGCAGGGCATCTGCGTAGGTGGCGAAAAGCGTGGCACTCATGGGCTCTCCTCTCGGTTGCTAAGTGAATACTTACTAACTTCCAGTTGGGACGTCAAGCTTAATCGGACCAGCGTCATCCGCTTTTGGCAGCAGCAGCGTGTCTCTACGAGCCGCTGTCGGCGGAATGCCGTGCCATCGCGCGCTCGATGCGGCGATCCGGGACCAGCCAGAGCAGGGCCACGGACAGGTAAATGGCACTGGCGATCCAGGGGCTGACGAAGGCGAGACCCGCGGCGAAGAGATAAAGGACGACCGATGCCTTGCCCTTCCGGTCGCGGCCGATGGCCGCCGCCAGCAGCGATCCGGGGCCTTGCTGGGCGATGATGGCACGCACCAGGATGTAGTAGGCGATGGCCGCCATGAGTAGGACGACGCCGTAGATGGCGGTGGGAGTGGCGGCGAGGTGGTTCTGGCCCATCCAGCCCGTCGTGAATGGGAGCAGCGACAGCCAGAAGAGGAGATGAAGATTCGCCCACAAGACGCCGCCGCTCACCTGGCGCGTGGAGTGAAACAGATGGTGGTGGTTGTTCCAGTAGATGCCGACGTAGACGAAGCTGAGCACATAGCTCGCGAATACCGGCAAGAGCGGCTGCAATGCCCCGGGCTCGGTTCCACGCGGCACCTTCAGCTCCAGCACCATGATGGTGATGATGATGGCCAGGACGCCATCGCTGAAGGCCTCAAGTCGACTCTTGTTCATGCGCTTCGCTGCCCTCAAGTCTTCGCCAGCGAGGACCAATTGTCGAGGCGCCGTGGCGACGGCGCACGGCCGGCGGCTACTTCTTGCTCGGCCCGAAGTCGTCGATCCAGTCGGATTTGAACTTCGCGGACTCCTGCATTTTGGTCGAGGTTTTGTAACTTCTCAAAAAGTGGTGGCGGGGCGATGGCGAGCGGCGGGGAACTCACGGTGAGAGTGATCGCGCTTCAATGAGCGCCGGCAGGGCGGGGACGAGGTCTTGGCCGCCAATGCGGT
>Ga0224559_1000204_pt1 | contig 40710 bp, 25 predicted proteins | sample 714S33034metaG_FD_180676 | JGI IMG/M metagenome (GOLD analysis project Ga0224559, IMG submission 180676) | Peat soil microbial communities from Stordalen Mire, Sweden - 717 S3 30-34 | ecosystem: Environmental > Terrestrial > Soil > Wetlands > Peat | place: Sweden: Norrbotten County, Stordalen... | reverse complement strand
CCGGATCAAAGGGCTGATATGCGCCAAAACGCCTCGCGGTCGCTGGCATCAGTTGCATCAAGCCGAGAGCTCCCTTGCTGGAGACGGCGCGCGGATTCCAGCGCGACTCGACATCAATGAATGCAGCGATCAGCTCCGCAGGCACACCGTAATGGCTGGCGTAGTGCCGCACACAACTCTCGGCAAGAGCAGTGTTCGCCTGCCCCCAGCCAGAAATTGGAGCTAACAGAAAGAGCGCAAGAAACCATTTCATAACGCCGCGCCTCCTGAAGGATCGAGATCCTGCGCATACCTCGCCCCATCGACAAGCAAACTTTGAAATCCTTCGCGCAGCAGCAGATGGCGTCGATCTTTTTCTGTCTTTGCCAAAAAGGGAAGCAGCACATCCCGCTGCTCTTCCGTTACATGATCCGAGCCCATCAACCGCAGCGCATTGGCGAAGTCGATCATCTCCGAGACCGAAGGCGGCTTTTCCAGCGAATAATTTCTGAACGAACGCGCGATCCCTGCAATCTCTCGGTGAAACTCCACGCCTGCCCCTGGTGTGCGGCTGGCAATGATCTCCGCCTCGCGCTCTGGCGTTGGATGCTCGACCCGCACATACAAACTGCGCCTTCGGATCGGATCGCCTAGCCGCCGCTCCTCGTTGCTAGTGAGGACTACGAACGGAATGCTCTTGGCCTCAACCGTCCCAAACTCAGGAATCGACAACTGCCAGGCCGAAAGGATCTCCAACAGCAGAGCCTCGAAACCCTCATCCACCTTGTCGAGTTCGTCTATCAGCAATACACAAGGCTTTTCGCATTCGAGCGCCCGCATCAGCGGACCAGGCCGAAAAAAATCGCGCCCCTTGAGGTTGGCCTGCAACTCGCGCCAACTCCCGCTCTCGCCGTTCCCCTTCGAGAACTCCATGTAAAGCCGTTGAAGGCTCTCGTCGAAGCGCCCGATGGCCTTGTCTTCAGTGACCCCGCGGTAGCATTGCAGCCGCTCTATATGCGTCCCGGCCGCCTGCGCAACGGAAACTGCCAATTGCGTTTTGCCGCTCCCCGCAGGCCCTTCAAGCAGCAGCGGCTTCTGCAACTTCGCCGCCAGATAGACGACCTGTACCATCACCGGATCGATGAAGTACCCGGTTGCCTTGAGCCGTTCCATCAGTTCGTCGAACGATTCAAACATCGCGTTGTTCCTTTCAAACGGTATCGATCTGGAACTCGATCGAGGAGCGATTCGTGCCCGTATTCAGCGGGGTATTGCCGAAAAACAGTAACGACCTAGCACCACATCAGGCACCATTCCAGCAGAAATGCGAGAATGACGCGGTTCGCGATTTCGGTCAAACGCGCTGATTTGAGGCTTGCCGAAATAGTGCAGCGGAGTTTGTGTGAACAAGTCGAGCGACAGATCTCATGTCTGAAGGCTGCAGATCAAACTTTCAGGCAATTCCTTGCATACGCCTGTGAACACGCTGAGCAATTCGTTCGGGAATTCTTAAGGAGGTGTAGCCCCTCTTGATTCTGGTTTCTTGGCGAGCGATCTTAATCACGCCAGGCTCTTTCGTGAAAAGACGCCTTATCGTGTTTTCACTGAAGAACCAGAGTTTGGAAAGTTCAGCCACGGTATAGTGCCTCTCCAGTGCGGACACACCAGCAGATCCCTCGTGGAAACCATGGTTGGTCGAATTGTTTTGCAGTTCATGTGGGAGTTCCATTTGGCACCTCTCAAAAATTTGATTTGCGCAGATGGGAGGGATGGGCATCGGTCGAATATACGGATTCAACTGTGAACATCCAGAATTGCTTATGTCACAAGTAGCCCAGCTCAGACACTCGGTCAAATCAGCTAATTTCACGAGGTATTTGAGAACAACAGAGAGAGGCTCGATCCGGAACGTACAAAGGAATCCCGGGAGCCTGGGATGACCATTCAGCATGGAGGACGAGGTGGAAAGAGCAGAAATGGACTGCGTCCCGTTCATGGCCCAGGCGACGAAGTTGACTCTTTGACCGATATTCCCGGCCCGATCGCAGAATCACTTCGGCACCAATTCAGCGAGGAGATCGATGCATTGTTCCGCAGAGCGAATGTGAGTCCCGCGCTTATCTATGCGTTTTCAAAAACAGGGCTGGTCGCGACCGAGGAGGATCGAGGTTACGAGGACTGTCCAAGAGACCTGGCTCACATTCTCAACGACCGGTTGCCCGAAATCTTTTTCCAGACGCTCGATCCGAACTAGAAACTGGTTCATGCGCGGGTTCAGAGTTAGAGGTCGAAGTACGCCGGTCCCCGCCTGCAGTAGTCCGTTCTTCATCGACTTTCGGTCGGTCTGCCGATCGTATGAGCTGCCAGCCAGATTTCGCTTGATTCAAACTGGCCGTATTCGGTGGGCTGTTCTCCGGACCCGGATGCGGGGTCTGTCCAACCCGCCATGCATTGCGGACGCTCTCTTGTAGTTGGACTTGTCTCGCCTTCACAAAAGGAGAATAACTTTTCTCGGTGATCTTCACCGAAGCATGTCCAAGAAGAAGTGAGACCTGATCGATGGGAACGCCAGCAAGCAGCATCTCCACCGCGAAGGTGTCCCGAAACATATGGGGATGGCATCGCTTGATAGAGCCGTCGGGCAAGGTGAGGTTGACCAGTTTGAAGAGGCGGCGGTAGCTGCGCTGCCAGTCGGCAACCACGCTCTTCGGCTGCCCATTGCCACTCCAGAAAAAGTAGCGTGGATTCGGCTTCGGACCGGGAGGGATATTTTGGAGAGCCTCAATCACGTGCGGGGGGAGCGGCACATAGACCGGTGTTCCGGTCTTGGCCTGGTAGAGCATCAGGCTATCGCCGTGCAGCCTATCACGCTCCAGAGTGACTGCGTCGCGGATGCGGAGACCACTCCAGCGCATAAGTAGCGTCATGGTGCGGAGCCGACTCCGGATGGCTTGAACGTCGATCACGCCACCCCGTGGATCCCCATAGATGTACGTCGCGTCAAGAATTCTCTGGAACTCGTCGCGAGGGAAGTAGTCGGTCGGAACCTGAACGACTTTGATTTTGCCCAGTCCCATGCTCGGATTCTGAGCGATGTAGCCGCGGCGGACACAGGCCCAGAAGAAGCCGATCAGGCGGCTTTGCTTCTTCTGCTTGGCCAGACGGCCGTCCGCCCACGTGCTGCGGAAGGAGAGCAGGACATCAAGGTCGATCTGGTCCAGATAGTCCAGCCCTTGGACCTTGCTCCAGGCGAGAAGCTGCTTGCGGAAGATCGTATCGAGTTTTGAAAGCGTGGAGGATTCGAGTTCCCGGCTGCGGGCATCGGCCAGATATGCTTCAACGGCCGCTTCGACCGTCACTCTCGGCTTCTCTGGCTTGGCTGCGCTGATCTCCTCTGGCCGCAACGCGACCGGCAGTGCCGGCGGGGCTTCCGGGGCGGGGACGCTTACGGACGGCATCGCTGAGTCCGGTCCCGGCCCGAAGGGTGGCAGGCCTTTCACCAGGGCGTCTTCCAGCTTGAGGCGGTACTCTTCGGCCTCATTCCACTGACGCGTCCCTGCGCTCTTGCGGAAGTACTCGCGGTTGACCTGTCCGCCGATCCATTTCGGGCAGTTGCATCGGCGGAACGCTCGGTCAGCGGCGTACTTGCAGTCACTGGAGTGGCGGGAAAAAACGGAAAGCAGCATAGGGCCTCCCACTTCAGCTGAATTGTGCTGGGATCGCTGAAGTGGGTCAAACACCAGGGCGGCAACGTACAAATCACGTACAAAAAACCGCTCTGATTTTGCCACTCTAAGCTAACGTATTCATAGGAAAGGACTTGGTTATGGTGGAGGCGGCGGGAGTCGGCCTCCCTCCACCACGCCAATCCACGTAACTTATTGACTCTGTGAAGTGCAAATCTGTCATGATGATCATCATTTTCAGATCTTGGCACAATCCGGTCACAAACAGCCTTAAACCCGGACCCTACTCGCTTCTCAGAACCTCGATACTTCCCAATTCTGTTTTCATCATTCGAATAACGCTGAAGTACTCTTAGACCTTTATACATCACCGCCTGTACTATGGGTTCCAGGAAAAGGAAGGGTCACAATCGACAGCGTGTAACGCATCAGCCTTTTCAGGGGTGCCTTCCAGTTTTATAAGCGGTCTAGAATCAGCTAAAGTTGTTGATGGTACCCTGCGCGATTCGCTCATTATTGCGCGATCTGCTTGATGGTTGCGCTGTAGATAATCGCGCAACAAAGGGGATCACAATGCCGAAACGCCTGCAGGATGAGGACCTTGCTTTAGTTGTTCGATGTCGTGCGGCAAGATGCCGGAGGATGTCCCGTTGACTTTCAACTATGGATGGGAGAGCCTCCAAGGCGCACATCTGCGAATCCGGGCGCAATTTCTAAGCTCCTGCTTCCCTTGATCGTATTCAGATTCTTCAAACACAGCCGGTGAATGGTCGGATCAAGGCTCCGATCCGGACTGCAATCCACATTCCATAACTGCAGAACGTATCCGGCTATTGCGGCGCGAACAGTCACATACAGTTCCCCGCGCCGCATTCCAAAATCCCGCTGCACGATCTCCGGGCGAGTGACTCCGGGGTGAACCATCAACACCAGATCCACATGTCTGTTCCACTCGTTGTCTGCCTGGGCAACTTCATGTGGATGAATCTCCATATCTTGCACCGGCACGGCGGCCTCAATCCGCGAGAGCACCAGGTCCCTGAACTCCCCGCTCTGGCGGTCGAAAACCCGCGCATGCCAGCGCAGGCCGCTGTCGACCAGCGCGTGCGGGACAACCTCACGGTCTGCCGCTCCCCGCTTCAACGAGTGGTATTTCACACGCAGCACTTGACGCTGGTGAATGGCCCTGGTTACCACCGCAAGTTCCTGCAATGTGGGGCGGTTTAGCCGCAAAGGGAGTTCGCTAGGCAGGTAGCTGCCGCCCTGGCGATCATCCCCGTCCCCGAATCCCCTGGAAATCGCCGAGAGCACTCGCTCCGGCTCATGCTCGAAGACTGGCGCAAAACGTTCACTCGGTACGTACACCTTCCGGCGACCATCGAAATCGATGTTCTCGGGCGCAAGTTCCCGGTAGGCCGTAAAATCCCGCGTCGCCATGGCTGGGGCAATCACGAATCGCTCCATCAAATCCCGCCGGCAGGCGTCACCTAGAAACCAGAGGCGGAACTCGATGTAAGCCAACCGATCCCGCTGTTTCTGGCTTCGTTGGCTAAGGGTATCCTGCATCTCCTCATTGCTCCCTTCCAAAGAAAGTATAGCCGGAAAAACCATTTGACATCATCATTATGATGAAGTACTATTACATCATCATAATGATGATGTCTCAGGGGCCAACTATGGAGGTCCGCTATGAGCAAAACGACCGACAACCGCGCCTTCTCCCGTCGCCGCGATTCTGCTGAAATCGTATCCCGAGCCTGGGCAGCCTTTTCGAAGAAACTCGCCCTTGTGCTCTCGCAGCTCGAACAGAAACAATACCTAATCATCTCCGCCAAGAGCTGCAATCGATATATTCAATTCGCCTGTCAGGGCGAGGAAGGAATGCGGGTTGAAGTAACCAGCAACCATTTCCTGAAGGGCAAGAATCGGCTGAACCGCCGCCAGATCTCATGGTTGCGTGCGAAAGGGTGGAATGCCCCGACTGGGAAGTTGAATGAAGCGACGCCGGTAAAGGATCCGAACGGGTCTCCCAACTACTTCGTTGACCTTCCGGTCCCCGTTGCCACTGGCGCCGTCGCCCATATGGCGATTGAAGCTCTGGCGCTTGGCTTGGAGATCCCAAACCCCGCGTCGCTGGCCTATGAAGCCTTAGAAGCCGATGGCAACACGCTTCGATTCGAGGAGCTTGGACTCAAGCGGTCCATTGTGCAAGGCGGCCGCCTGATGGAAAAGGTTCTGGAGGTGTTTCGCCAAGTGACAGGAATTGCCGATCTGGAATTTGATAAGGACGGCGATGTATTGGTCTTCTATCAAGAGCGTCCAGTGTACGCGACGCCGATCGAGAATAAGGTGCGCTTGTGCTCGCCGCTCGTTACTGATGAGTTCGAAACACCCACCCTACTTCGCAAAATGAATGCGCTCAATCTTGAATTGCACGGGCCTCGTTGTGTTTTTCAGGGCGGAACAGTCTTTGCCTCGCTCGATATTTTGGCAGATCCTTTTGTCGCGGAGTACCTCGAAGTGGAAATAAGGGAGTTCTCCGAGACTGCGGAAAGACTCGCCCTTCTGCTGCGCGATGAGTTCTCTGGTGAAGGGCCAGTCAAGGATGCCGCGGTCCCACACTACATTCAATAGTCATCCGGAGTTTGCATGAACTACGACGTTATTGGAGACATCCATGGGCACGCCGATGCGCTTGAAGCGCTGCTTGGCCATCTTGGATACAGACAAAATTGCGGCGCATGGCGCCACCCAGAACGGCAGGCTCTATTCGTCGGCGATTTCATCGACCGTGGACCACAGCAACGTGAATCTGTCGATCTAGTTCGACGCATGGTTGATGCCGGATCTGCCCAGGCGATCATGGGCAACCACGAATTCAACGCCATTGCCTGGTTCCTTCCAGACCCTCAATGTCCTGGTGAGTACCTGCGTAAGCATCACTCCGCCAGATATGGGAACAGAAATCGACACCAGCACCAGGCGTTCCTGACTGCCGTGGAAGGAACTCCGCTTCATGAGGAACTTGTGTCCTGGTTTCTCACACTCCCGATTTTTCTTGACCTGCCAGAACTTCGTCTGGTGCATGCATGCTGGCACCCAGCCGCTCTCGCCCATTTACGCCCATACCTGACTGTCGACAACAGGTTGAAGATCGAGACCATGGTTGAGGCAAGTAGGGAGCCTGAACATGAGGCTGAGAAGGACACGCCCGAACTAACGGTTTTCAAGGCTGTTGAGGCCGTTCTCAAGGGAATCGAAGTTCCACTTCCCGCGCCACACAAGTTTTATGACAAGGATGGGCAAGAGCGTGATCGTGTTCGCGTTCGCTGGTGGGATAACGAGGCCACGGACTATCGGCGAGCTGCGATGCTACCTCCGGAAGAGCGGGTTGGATTTCCTCAAACCCAGATTCCGCCGCATGTTCTGATTGGGCACGATGGAGTTAAGCCGATCTTCGTCGGCCACTACTGGCTGACCGGCACACCGGCGCTGCTTTCGGACAAAGTGGCCTGCGTCGACTACAGCGTGGCGAAAGGCGGCAAGCTGGTGGCTTATCGTTGGGATAGCGAACCATTTTTGGAGAACCGCAAGCTCGATTGGGTGAGGCTATGAATCGACTGCCGCCTTTGCAGAACAGCATCTCTTCGCCGTTGCGCATTGCCGAGATTGTGCTCGGTGAAAGCGAGGGCCGTTTAGGTCTGACCATTTGTCCAGGAAAGAAGGATCTGCCACGTGGGTGGGACCGTGATCTAGAGAAGGATCTGCGCGCCATCCGCGACTGGGGCACCAGCACGGTCGTAACCCTGCTCGAGGCGCACGAGTTCGAGCTTCTCAAGGTCTCACTTCTCGGTGAGCGGGTTCAGGAGTTCGGTATGCGCTGGATCCACCTGCCTATCCGCGACGTGGATATTCCCGACCAGAGATTCGCAATTGAGTGGAGAACCGCCGGGCCAGAAATCCACGATCGTATCGATGCGGGAGAGAATATTCTCATCCACTGCAGAGGTGGGATTGGCCGATCCGGAATGGTGGCGGGCCTGATTCTTGCTGAACGAGGCTGCGCGCCGCGCGACGCTATTCGACAGGTACGGGCTGCGCGGCCCGGTGCGATCGAGACCGCTGCACAGGAACAGTATGTACTAAAAGCAAAGGCTCGACCGCCGGGAAGCGTCACGGGGAGAGCCAAACAGGATCGCCCAAATTTGTTTCAACGCCGTGTACCAACGGCTCCGACAGGGGATCGCTTCCGGGGCTGCCTACTGGGCGGAGCCGTTGGCGACGCTCTTGGCGCGCCAGTCGAGTTTATGAGACAAGCCGACATCCTCCAAAAGTTCGGTCCACGGGGCCTAACCGAAATGGTGCCGGCCTACGGAAAACTGGGAGCGATCACAGACGATACGCAGATGACGCTGTTCACCGCGGAAGGTGTTTTACGGGCCTACGTTCGCGACACGCTTCGCGGGATATGTGATCCTCCAAGCGTAATTCATTGCGCATATCTGCGATGGCTTCATACACAGGGAGAACGACTGCCCAAGGACAACAAGTTTCTTCTGACCGGATGGCTTATCAAGCAGAGAGAGTTATTCGCCCAGCGGGCTCCTGGTCTAACTTGTATCGGCTCCCTGCGCCACACCTCTGAAATTGGCACGCCAGCCCAGAACGACAGCAAGGGATGTGGCGGAGTGATGCGCGTAGCTCCGATCGGCATGATGTTCCACGCCCTGAGCATTTCCAATCCAGACTCGCGAGCCGAAAACGTCCAACGCGCCTTCAATCTGGGGTGCGATGCAGCTGGTCTTACGCATGGCCACCCAACGGGATTTTTGGCCGCCGGCGTCATGGCCGCCCTTGTCTTCGAGTTGCTCGACGGCGCCGAGTTACAAAACGCGATAGATCGTGTAATCTCCTTGCTGAAAGCGCGGCCGTCTCACGAAGAAACTCTTTTGGCGCTCGAAGGCGCGCGACGCCTTCGTTCCTCAGATGCCTCCCCATCCGATGTCATCCGGCAGCTGGGAGGAGGATGGATTGCCGAGGAAGCGCTGGCCATAGGCGTCTATTGCGCCCTTAAAGCGACGACTTTCGAGGACGGTGTCATTATGGCCGTCAATCACGACGGCGACAGCGATTCCACCGGACTCATCGCGGGACACTTGTTGGGTGCGATGCTTGGCCTATCTGAAATTCCTGCGCGTTGGCTCGCGACGCTGGAATTGCGGGGTGTGATAGAGGAGGTAGCCGACGACCTCGCCACAGTGGGAGACTGGCAATTGGGTAGTGGCGATGATTCGAGCGCCAGTGCTGAACAGGAGTACTACACACAGCGATATCCTGGGGTTTGAAGTCCCGTAGGGGCAAAAGAGCCAGAGGGAAGATCAGGGAGAACAGAGTGACAGAACGACGCATCACTTTTGGTTGGCATCTCGATGGTCAGAGATCGACGCAACCGAGAAATACACTCGGGGAATCGGTTGTCGGACCTATGGGATTCCTCACGCTTCTCGAAACCCAACTGGGTCTGATGGCTCTTCACCCAGCGCAAGCCGAACGCATTGACCAGTATCGGAATTGCCTGCAAGACCTCGATGCCGATCACCTTTTTTACCATCAGAGCTTCTTGGTCGATCCGCTGGGTACAGCGGCCAGCCTGCTTGACTGGCGGGATCAGTGGGCACTGCATGGCTGGGATGGCTGCATACCGGCCAATGCGCCGAAACGGCTCCGAGATATGGCGCAAATCGAAGCGATGGCAAGGACTGCCGTGTCGCCAAATATCGGCCAGAGACTGGAAGCGATAAAAGCGGCTCTCGAAGTGCGTAAGATGGAGATCGATCAAGTTCTGCTGATCGATCCTCTGGCCAGTCTGCCGGCACGATGGCAGGCGGTGCTGGCCGAGTTTCCGATCGTAGAGATTGCCGAACCGGATGGAAAGGGAACCCTATTTCTCGGCGCCTTGCAGGCCAGTCTGAAAAAAGCAGTTGTCGGGCAACCCACTACGAAGCTCGTCTGGCAGGATGACGGATCCGTCGTCGTTGTTCAATCAGAGACCCGCGCCCTGGCTGCTCACTGGCTAGCCTCACAACTTGAGATTGAGCGACCTACTTTGCTGGTCTGCGGGCGTGGCGAAGCGCGTCTCGATGCGCACTTGGCCGCCGCCCGTCAACCGCGCCAGGGGATCAAGGAGGCGAGTGCCTTTCGGCCAGCGTTGCAGATACTGCCGCTGACGATGGAGCTTCTATGGAGCCCCCTCAACTACTATGCTCTGGTTCAATTCCTCACGCATCCGGTGTGTCCCATCCCCGGCTTTGCGCGGCGCCGGCTTGCCGAGAAAGTTGCTGACGCACCCGGCATCGGAGGCGAGTACTGGCAGCGCACTCTCAGTAATATTGACGCTCACTATGAGCCCGAACGGGCATCAGAAGTCCGAGAGCAGATAGCGTTCTGGGTTGAGCATGACAGGTATCTGGCAGAGGAAGGGGCAAGGATTGATGCCGTCATCGAAAGGGTCAACCGGCTTGCCGAGTTTTTCCGGTTGCGCCTCGGAGAGGTCGATACCGCAAAGCTTCTTGCTTTCCATGCTGGATATGGGCAGTGTAAGGCCTGTCTCGACTCCCTGAAGGGCCTAATGGAACAAGGAATAGATCGGATCCATCCGCGTCAACTTCAAAAGTTGGTGGCTCAGGCCACCGCCAATGGTTCCGACAACCAGCTTTGGACAGCAGAGGTCGGCGCTCGGCAGATGGTGGCTCATCCCGGCGCCGTTTTTGAACCCACTGAAAGGGCCATCTGGTGGCAGTTGGCGATGCCTGATCTTCCCGGCAGTGTCCCTTGGTCCTCCAGCGAAATCTGTGCACTGAGAGATGCGGGTGTGGCGCTTCCAGAGGTCTCTGATCAGCTCGACCAGGTTGCGAAAGAGTGGGTACGTCCTGTGATGGCCACCCGCGAACAACTGCTGCTCGTGTTGCCTCCACCAAGCGAAGAGGTTCATCCCCTCTGGCAGATGATCTGTGCGGTAGTCGAACAGCCGAGGGTAATGCGACTCGAAGAGCTGCTTGAATCTGGTGGTAATGCGCTGGCCGCTGTGACTCCAGTTCCTCTGGCAGCGGCCAAGCGCTGGTGGAAGTTGCCGGAAGAGATTACGGTCTCGCTGCGAGAGAAAGAATCGTTCTCTAGTTTGGAACTGCTACTCTTCAATCCCTATCAATGGCTGCTTCGGTATCCGGCGGCCTTGTCCCCGTCCCGCCTCATCAGCGTTGGAGGCGACTTCCGGATTCTAGGCAATCTGGCACACGGCCTCATTGAACGGTATTTCGTTCATCCAGATTCGCTCACGATGTCGGATACCACGTTCGAGGGCTGGTTTGCCAAGGCTTTTACAGAAATCATCGATCAGGAAGGAGCAGTCTTGAGGATTTCGGGCCGCGGAGCAGATCTCGAAAGTTTTCGCTTCCGGCTCCATCGGTCCATGCGCGCTCTGCGCGAGCAGTTTGCGAAGGCGGGTACGGTCAAGGTAGTTCCAGAGTTGCCTGTGTCTGGCCAGTTTGAAGGTGGAGAATTGGTGGGCTCTGCCGATCTCATGCTGCAAAATGCCTGCGGCGACCGCGCCATCGTCGACATGAAATGGTCCGGGACCAAGAAATATCCAGAGAAGCTGAAGGAAAATCGACACCTGCAACTTTCCATTTATGGCGAGTTGTTGCGGCAAGAACAAGGAAAGCAACCATCGGTCGCCTACTACATTCTTGACCGCGCTCGCCTTTTTGCCCCGGATGATCGCTTCTTCCCAGATGCAGAGCAAATTAAGTCTGTGAACGGCGAGAATACGGTCGAACTCTGGCATCGCTTCCTTAGCACCTGGCGCTGGCGGGCCGAGCAAATTCAGGCAGGGCGTTTTGAAGTCGTTCTTGAGCGTACCCAGCCTTCCGAAGAGTCCGAACCGCCGATTGAGGGGATGGCCATAGAAACGCTAACTGAAGCCTACAACGATTATTGGGCGCTCGCCGGATGGGAGGCTTGAGTATGCAACCCAAAATGAACGCCAAGATCACCTTCATCAGCGCAGGCGCAGGAAGCGGAAAGACCCATCGGTTAACCGAAATCCTGAACAAGGAATTGAATTCGGGAGGGGTGCGTCCCTCGGGCGTGATTGCGACCACCTTCACGAAAAAGGCCGCCACCGAATTGCGGGAACGAGTGCGCGGGCATCTGCTCAAACAGGGCAATTTCAGGCTTGCCAGCGCCATGGGACAAGCCAGGATTGGCACCGTGAACAGCATTTGCGGCCAGCTCATTTCTCGTTTCGCATTTGAGGCCGGCATTTCAACCGATCAGCAGGTGCTAGAGGAAGTCCAGGCAGGTGTCATTCTCGGCAAGGCAATAGATGCCGTGCTGGACGGGTCCGGGATGAGGGGCTTGCAAAACACTGCGCGCTGTTTGGGACTGGAAGAGGAATGGAAAGATTCACTCCAATCGTTGGTGGACCAGATTCGCGCCAATGATATTCCGATCGCAGAAATAGGAGGATTTGCGCAGCGAAACGCGGACGATCTTTTGAGTCATTTTCCAAAGCCGGCCACGCAAGATCTTGATCAGTATCTTCTGAATGCCATTCACACGGCCATACCGGCCATTGAAGCGGCCGCGCAATCCGGAGGAAAGAAAAACACCAACAGCTACCTCGCACTCGTCAGGACGTTCGCTGAGAGCTTGAAGAGTGGCACAACATCCTGGAGCGACTGGGCCAAGCTATCCAAAGAGTCACCAGAAGCCGGGCTTCGCAATACTATCGAGCCGATCGCCAGCCTCGCGGGACGGCTCGCCGAACACGGACGACTGCATGCCGACTTGCGGAGCTACCTGGAGCAGATATTTAATCTAGCGGCCAAGGCGTTGGACAGCTACCACAAGATCAAGCAGGAAATGGGCGCACTCGACTTTGCCGACCAGGAACACCTGCTTTTGAGCTTGCTCGATCACGAAAGTGTGGCAGATGTTCTGAACGGGGAACTCGACCTGCTGATGGTCGACGAGTTCCAGGATACAAGCCCGATTCAACTGGCGCTCTTCTTGAAGCTGGCTCGCTTCGCCAAAAGAGTGTATTGGGTTGGAGACATCAAGCAGGCGATCTATAGTTTTCGCGGCAGCGACACAGAACTGATGCAAGCCATTCTCAAAGCACTGCCCGATATGGGCGGGAACAAGGAGGTTCTGCCGTGGTCGTGGCGTTCGCGCCCGGAACTGGTGCGAGCCGTCAACGCGGCGTTCTCGAACGCTTTTTCGAATTCTCTTGCCAAGGAAGAGGTCGAGCTGAAGCCGACCCGCACGGATGCGCTGTCCGGACCAGCGCTCGCCAATTGGATTCTCGGCGGCAAGAACGTCGGTCAGGAGGCTTCTGCTCTTGCCGCAGGGGTTCGCAGGCTTGTCGATTCCAAGCGCACGATTTACGACAAGGACGCCAACGCCATTCGTCCTGTCCGGTACGGCGACGTCGCCATTCTGTCTCGATCAAACGATAAAGTTAAGGAACTGGCTTTTGCTCTTTCCAAGCAATGCGTTCCCGTAGCCACGGCGCAACCGGGACTTTTGTCGACCCCGGAAGCAACATTGGCCATCGCCTGTCTTCGCCGCCTCAACGACCCAGGGGATACGATAGCAACTGCCGAGATCGTGTCGCTGGCAGATGGCTTAGAACCCGAGATTTGGGTAGCAGATCGCCTGACGTATCTCAAGAAGGGTGCGGATGCGGACCTCTGGCAGGAACAATCCATCGACGGCCATCCGGCCCATCCTGTGCTGGAGATCATTGCCCGTCTTCGCGCAACTCTTCCGGTGTTGGCGCCGCGGGAAGCCATGGAAACCGTAATCGCTGCTTGCCGCCTTTCCGAAAGAGCAGTTCGCTGGAGCCCCGATCCCGATCGTGCCAGAATTCGGTTGGCCAACCTGGAAGCGCTCATCGAGTTGTCCGCGCAGTACGAAGACCTTTGCCGTACCGGCCAACATGCGGCATCGATTTCAGGCCTGATTCTGTGGCTCGGCGAAATCAGTGAAGAGGGGCAGGACATGTTGGCCGAGCCGGCCATTGACGCGGTCAAGGTCCTGACGCATCACGCCGCGAAAGGACTGGAATGGCCGGTTGTCGTGTTGGTCGACCTAGCGGCAACGATCCGGGACCGTCTTTGGTCGATATCAGCTCAATCGAAATCTACCTTCGATGTGAACGATCCACTGGCAGATCGTTTCATTCGCTACTGGCCGTGGCCATTCGGGAAACAACAGAAGGTGCCAGTCGCAGACGATATCGCACTGACCCCGATGGCTGCGGCCTTCCGCGAATCCGCAGTTGAAGAATCGAAGCGCCTGCTCTATGTCAGCACAACACGGGCGCGGGACTTTCTGGTTTTGGCTCGTTCCAGTCGGAAGCCGACCGGAGAATGGATCGATTGCGTCAAGGCTCCATGGCTCTTACCAGAAGAGGGCTGCGAATCGATTACCCTGCCATCCGGGGAAAAAGTCTATGCCGACCGCTGGATCCTCGATCCGGTCGAGGATACTGAGGCCAATCTTGCGACGAAAGAGGGCGCTCTTCATTGGTTCAGACCAGCCGATACAGAACCGGCGAGACAGCCGCTCATTTTCAGTCCATCCTTGGCGAACGAGCGCCCGGCAACCGTCGTTGAAAAATGCAAGATTGGTAAACGTATTTCAGTAGCCTCCGGCTCTGATATGAGAGCGCTGGGAACGGCGATTCATGATTGCTTGGCTTTGTCCTTCGCTGATCGGACAGTTACTCTGACTGAAACAGAGGTTGAAAGGATTCTGGCTGGGTATGAGGTGACCGAATTTCTCTCATCTGAGGCGGTACTGCAACAGGTTCATGCATTTCACTCTTGGCTGGAAGAGCGCTGGCCCGGCGCGAAGCCATATGCTGAGATCGCGGTGCAGCGTCTCCTTGAATCCGGACAAGTCCTGAATGGCCGAATTGATCTGCTTCTGGAGACCACTGCGGGGTGGATCTTGATCGACCACAAGTCCAGCCAATTGGCGCCAGAACATTGGGACCAACTCGCGACGGAATACGGGGCTCAGATTGACGCTTATGGAAAATCCGTTGAACAAGCGTCCCACAAGAATGTTTTGGAGAACTGGATATTCCTTCCAGTTGCCGGCGGAGCATTGAGTGTGATGGTTCCCAGTAGCTCCTCGGAGGAGGTTAGCGGAAAAGAAGATAGGTGCGCTGAGTCGCTTCAACAGCCTTTTTGTCAACAGATCGGCTTGCCTCCATTTGAATGAGCAAGTGCATGGGCACGCATTCCTGAAACTTGACGATCTTGTCCTGCATCAATCCGGATCGTTCAGGTTTAGTCGACACTGTATCGAGTTCCCTCCGAAAATCATCAGGAAGAACAGCCTCGTTTAGGGTGATTGACAGGTTGTCCGGCGTGCTCTTGCACATAGCGAACGCTCTGGAAAACTCAGAATTCGCGAGCAAGCCAGCAAATGTCCACCATGTTGTCCTTCGTTTATTTCGATCAACTTCGACCACCAATGCGCCTTGTGCAACACAGTTTGCCTCTTCGCGAGCCTGAGTGATCTCGTTAGCAGCACGTTTCGACCAGACCTCCAAGTCTCCCTCGTCAAGCAGAAGTCGCCGAATGGCTTGGCACATCTGGTAGCTGAGAGGTTGGCTTTCGCTTAGCCATCGGGAGTGTCCTGTGTGTTCCGAGGAAACCACCTGTGCGATCTTACGTTTGAAGTCAACGTGAGTTACCTGCCAGGAACGCCCGCCGAGCGAGAGGATCGTGGGCTCATTGTCAGATCGCCATAACGACAGAGGATGCACACTGCCTAATTCCTGTAGGCCAGAGAACACCGTAAAAATGGGTGGCGTGTCGAAGACGGATAGCAGGTCCATAGAGTTTTTGGCTCCATAGAGACGTTCACCCTCGGGTCCCATACCGAGAATCTCTCCGTCCTGCACCAAAATCTGGTGCGAGAGCATATGCGTCAACACGTTCTCAACATCGTCTTCTGTGAGTTGCATGGGGGGGAGGAGATTGAGAATCCATTTCCTCCATTCGGTGCGTCCAATTCCGTTCTGCTGCAACACCAATGTCATCAACTGCTGTGCGACGACATGAATCGGTTTCGGTGGTGGAGCCAGCGCCTCAACATAGCCCTCTCGCCAAAGCATAACGAGCGCGCTTGCTTTTAGAAGAGCAGCCCGTGATGTAGTCAAGAAAAGGCAATTCCGCCGGGAACTGGCTCGCCTTCCAGTGCGTCCAAGTCTCTGGAGAAACGATGCCACAGTACCTGGAGCGTCCAATTGAATGACCCTGTCAAGGTCCCCAACATCGATACCCAACTCCAGTGTACTTGTGGCAACAATCACACAGTCACGCGCCTCACGGAATGCGGATTCAGCATCGCGACGCTGCTCTGCGCTCAGAGAACTGTGAGAGATGAAGGTAGGGACACCTTCGGCCCGAAGATAGGTGGCCAGTTCTTCCGTCCGAGCACGGCTGTCGCAGAATACGAGCCGCTTTTCTCCACGATAGAGCATCTTCAAAACTCTTGCCGCGTTTTGGAGATTGCCGACAAAGTCAATTGTGATGTCAGTCTCGGTGGTTGAAGCAGCGGTGGGCGCAACTATCATGGACTCACGGGGTGAACCCGCATCAAGCCAGTGGAGAAGCTCTTCTGGGTTTCCGACCGTCGCAGATAGCCCAATTCTCTGCACGTCCAAATTGGTAATGAGTCGGATTCGTTCAAGGATTGCAAGCAAATGCCATCCGCGGTCATCGCCGGCGAAGGCATGGATTTCATCAATGACAATTGCGCGCACGGACCCGAAGAAGAAGAAACGGTCCGTCCGTCGAGAGATCAACAGCGCTTCCAAGCTTTCCGGCGTGGTCAGAAGGATGTCTGGGGGATCAGCGAGCGTCTTTGACTTCGCTGCTTCAGCTACATCTCCGTGCCAGATGCCGCATGTTCGGCCAACGAGCCCCGCATAAAACGAGAGCCGGTGTTCCAAATTGTTCAGTAGTGCACGAATCGGACACACATATAGGACAGAGAGTCCACGCCAATCTTCGAACAGCATACGAGACAGAATGGGAAGAACTGCCGCCTCTGTTTTGCCGCCAGCAGTTGGTGCGAGCAACAGGCAGTTCTTTCCCGAAAGCACGGGTTCGATCGCGTCCTCTTGAAGTGGGCGCAGCGATGTCCATCCCAGCGAATTGACTATATGATGCTGGACCGAAGGGTGTAGCTTGTCGAATGCGTTCACAGACTTAACTCAATGTCATCCACAGTTGCGGCCTCACGTTCATCCAAGCTCATTTCTGTACCCGATAATGTGAGCTTGTAGTTTTGGCGTGGGTCGAAATCCGAGAAGATATCGATACGATCAAGCACATCTCCAACCAGCTTCTTCAAGAAAAGCCGTGGTGCTAGACCCACCTTACCACCAAGTCTTCCGGTGAGTGCCCGCGCCAAATCCATCACATAAGGATCATCGGCCAAATTGCGTATGCGGTCTCCACAATCACTACCATCGGCAAAAAGGTCACGGACTCGACAGCCAACCTCAATTAATGCGGGAAGATCGAAATTCCTGAGTCGCACTTGAACAGCACGCGGATTTTCGAATCGTGGCTCTGACCCGAAATCGACATGCAATCGCTGGGCGAGTGGAGGCAGCTTTTGTATTCCTTGTGGGCCGTCAAAGAATGCAGGCGTACCTGTGATCAGCAGGTATAGACCAGGAAACCTCCCGCTGTGAACTTCATCTATCAGTTGTCTGAGAGCGTTGAGAGCCTTCTCCCGAACGTCACCGCGAACCCTCTGAAGAGTCTCCACTTCGTCCAGCACAACCACTAGACCGGAAAATCCACTATCTCTGAGCATCACAAGAAGGCCCTGCAAGAAACACAGCGCGCCGAAATGGTCGACCTCGCCCTTTATTCCAGCAAATCTTTTGGCGGCGGCTCCGACGTTCGGTTGTCCGGAGAGCCAAGCAAGTAGCGCCTCCGCAGAAGCGTTATCGCCCGCCGCCATGGCAGAACGATACCCCCTTAGGCCTGCACTAAAGGCTGGTGCGATTTGAGTAATCGAAGCCAGCCGCTTTTCCATTAGCTCAGAGGTTCTTTCCAAAAGCTCAGCCTGATCTGGAACAGAATCACCCGCCTCGGCCAAGACGTCTTCCTCAAGCGCAAAGAACCAAGTGTCAACAATGCTACGGAATGCTCCCTGTTCCTGGTTTGCTGTCGAGAGTCGCTCCATCAGTCGGCGATAGACGGTTTCCAAGCGGTGAAGGGGAGTCTCCGTTTCGCTGATCTGCACCTCAGTGACCGCAAATCCAGTACGCTTGGCACGCTCCTGTAGCCACCTTGCAAAAAAGGTCTTTCCACTTCCGTATTCGCCGCGGACCGCCTTCAAAACACCGGAACCTGCACGTGCAGCTTCTAGTTCTCCATCGATCGCTGCCTCGAATCTATCCATTCCAACTGCGAGAAGGTCAAGGCCTCGGCGCGGAACCGTGCCTGCACGCAACGCGTCTATGGTCTCTCTTCTCCGTTGTCGACTTACTGTCATAATTTGGCGCCCTCGCTCAGTGCAAACTGTTCTTTCAGTAGCATCAGATTCAAGCGGACGGTTTGGGAAGAGTCTATGGTGAGTACAGGATACCCGTCAATATTCAGAATTCTCTGTAGGGACGCCAACAATCCGTCGACTCGAATCGGCGGCACTGCCAATCGCTGTGCCAAAGTCGGCTTCATCTGCACACCATTTCGTTCGGAAAGCACACGCAACGCCTGCTCCACTTGTTCGCTCTTAAGTCTGCCGCCAGATATTTGCATCTGCTGAACGAATACATCAGAGGCCAACAGCATTGCTACCAAATCCATGGGCTTGGCAACGGCTTCAAAGAGGGGAAGTGGGGGGTGCGCAGTGGCATTTCCCTTTCGTGCAGTGATGCGCGGCGACGTCGCGTTGACTGCATCGGTACTTTCGAGCCACCAATCGGGCACCATGGGTGCCTGCACCTGCCAACCATCTATCTCTGCTATTGAAGGGGCGATCACAGATATCGGTGCAAGGCACTCCTGTGGAGTCAAGCCTCCATGGTAACCCTGCCGACGATTTGGCGTATAGCGAACAGACTCGATGACCGGAGAGATGAAACGTTGACCGTCAACGAGTACACGATTGCCCAAAACTAAGAGTTCATCCTCTGATGGCGGCTGATCTGGATCCACTGAGCGCCAGCGCTCAGCCGCGCCTTGACGACGATTCAACGTCGACCCTTGATCGAGCACGTGTCCGTGATCACTAAGAAGAATCACTATCCGCCCAGCGTCACGAGCTTCACTCAGCAACGCCCGGAACACAGGAACTTGATCTAAACTCCACCGAATTGCCAACTGCTCGGGGCCTTCGAGCGAATCGTCAACTACGTTTACGACTGTAGCGACAACTTTGCGGTCCGAATTTCGAATCTCCAGGCGGACAGTTTCAGAGAGATTGCCACCACTGGTTCCTATCTCACTCTTATGGAAAAGAACCGGAGGAACCGATGACTTGCCGGCAGCTCGGAGTTCACTATGTTCCTCGAAACCTCGCTTTTCCACGGCCTGTCCGCCAGAGGCAAGAGAACCGCAGAGCAAACTGGTTCGCGACAAAGACGTAATCGTAGGAAGGGTCGCAAGAGCGCATCCTAGGAAATCGCCATTATCAGGAACCCATTCGAGCCAGCCATGCCTAGCCAAGTCTGGACTCAATTCACGTAGAACTGCCCAACTCATACCGTCCATCAATACAACCAGCACTCCAAAGGACGCCTTTCGCGCGAGCGGCGCAATCACTCGTGCGAGAACGCATTCAACAGGAATGATTCTAGATCCAAATTTGTCTGCTGCGGTTGCCGCTGCTAATAATTCTGCAAAGGTGCGATTCTCTTGCTCGCGTCTCGCTGTAACTCGATCGAACAGACGTCTGTAGCTACGACTAACCGCCTCCGGTTCATCGCCAGCAAGCAGCTTATACCTGGCCCAATCCACCCAAGATGAATTCCAAAGATATTGGTCAAAAGCCGCATCTAGATTTGCGGCTGCCTCAGAAGCGCGATCCAGCCAGCGACACAGTCGCGCAGCCATCTCGGCTCGATCACGCCGCCCGCGAAGCTCTTCAAGATGGAGTGCTGCCTCGTGAGAGGTAATCTTAGAAAATGCCTGCCTCAACAGACCGGCATCGCCACCGTTGAGTGCAACAGCAAACTCAGTCAAACGATGTTGAAACCCGAGAGGTGACCATCTACTCGACGAGGCATACTCGCTCGCTCCAATGGCCTCGATGATTTTATCCGCCTGCGCGAGTTTCTCGCGCACCTCATTAACCCTGTTCGAATAACAAAGACGACTGGCCCATTTTTCGCAAGCCTCGTTCCACTGCTGAATGAGGCCTGCGCCAATTGGCTGATTGCCTGTGTATCGCTCCAATCTTCCAAGCGCCGTTCCACGCGCCACTCGATCCTGTGCATCAGTTGGCGATTGGCGAAGTGCACCAAGTGCCAAACCAAGTGCCAAAGCCTCCGTTCCAAAACCGAATTCCATACTTTGGGTCAGCAACGTAGAAAACTCACCAAGACTTTGCGTGAGCCAAGCACGTAGAGACCTACGCAGCGTCTCATTGAGTGACTGCCAACGAGTAGCCGCTGAATCCGTGGCCAACCACTCCAGGAATTCCTGAACATCCGGGTGTGCCGTTTTTAACCCGAGCCTGTGGCTAACGATCACTAGCCATACGGCTTCCGCAGTCAAGACACCGCTGGGCACTGGTAGCGGCTCAAACTGTTCCAATGCCTCCAATGCCGCTTCTGCCAATTCCGGCTGGAGACGCAATGCCGGATCCATCTGCCGCGCCTTGAATCGAGCAGTCAGCAACTCCCAAGAATCAATTGTCAACAGACGTTGTTTGTACAGCCGTGCCCTCACATCATCGCTAACTTCTGTGATGGAAAGGGATGTGACTATAACAAGAGGTGACGGCAACTCTTCCGCCAATCGTTCGCGCAACTCCAATACTGAATTGCATTGTGCGACTCGGCAAGTTTCATGGGCAATTGTCAAAGTTCCACAACCCTGCCATTGACTTGTGCTGAAGATACCGATAGCTTCGCCCTGCTTCACCTTTGAGAGCAGCGGTTCGACTTGCGATATTAATAACGACTCGGTCATACACTCTTCTTTTCGATCCGCCAGGTAATCTCAAGTTCCGCATCGTCTGTTAGTTCACGTTCAATCTCCTCAGCAATGGACTTCCACCCAAATTGTCCGTGCCCACGACGTGAACCGGTCAGAATCTTCCTTCCGGCTTGGACAACCTGAGGTGGCGTCATGAGTGGAGGATCAGGCTGGATCGCGGGAGTCACCAAGGGAAGCGCAGGTCTCTCGAACAGCAGATTCATCGCGTCATTCATCCACTGCCTAACGACACCACCGAGTGCAGTGACGTGTTCGTCGGCTTCGAGTACATCTTGGATCTGGTGCCGCAAGCCTTGAGCCACAGATGAGCGGGGTTCATCCTGAACTTGTCCGAGTTTTTCGAAAGCATCACGACGTATCTGATCGATGGCTGTGTGAATTGTTGCGGCCTGCTTTAAAACCACCCCCATGCCCGCAGCGGAAGTATCCATCTGAGCGAGTCGAATGGCTTCAAATAAATCTAGCGGCTTGCGGGTCTTCTGAATCGCGGTGCAAAGTGCGATCATGCTCTCTGCGGTCTTTAGCCGAGGGATGCCATCGCAGCCGCCACATAACTGCGAAAGGGTAGTGCGCAGCTTGCTTACATAGTTGGCTACCTCTCCAGAGTACTTCGTAACAAGCTCACGGACCTGTGTATCCAGTTTCTGAAGATTTGCCAAATTCGGCAGTGGTTGTAATGTCACTCCGAAAATATGACTCGTGCGAGAAGCAACCTCTTCCCAATCCGCCTGATCAGGCAACGCTTGCCGTTCCAAGACCACATCATCCCGAAGATTCGTAAGAGATTCAGGGACAGGAATGCTCTGAAGAGTCAGCATTCGGCTCGCCTGTCGAGAATAGGTAAGAATGACCAAGTTCTCCAACACGTCCGGCAATCCCATCGGCGTTGGCTCGTTCATCCAATGCCGCAGATGGCCGACTGTTGCAGTGCGATTTGGCAATTGTGCTTCTCGCGGATCGAACCGGTCAAACCAAACTGCCTTCACAGCAAGAAACTGCTCGCCGACATGGGCGAGTTCAAGCGGATCAAGAAGGGGCCGGAGCTTCTTTCGAACATCCCTGTCAATGGCGACTCTGCTGTCGGGCGCTTCCAATGCCTCACAAATACTCGCGAACGCTTGCTGAACCAGCGCATTCGAGAGTTTCATGTCATCTTTATTAAACTTCGGGTGAGCCGGATATTGCCCATCCAATGCCTGTTCAATCAAATTGTCGAGAGCGGATCGTAGATCTGCCGCCGCGGGAGGACGAATCACAACCGAGGGATCCAACGACTGGAACTGCTGGTCTTTTTCCAGCCGCAAGCCTTCGTCGAGAATGCCCTGCTCCGCAATCATTACGCCATAGGCCATGCGCAGCGCGCGCCGGAGACGTTCCTTTAGTTGGTCTCGTTGATTCGTCAGAACCGTTTTTGCTTCAGCTCGATCTGCTAACGACAAGTTGGAGCTATATTGGCGGAGTCGATCATCGTTGGAGAGCAGAAACTCCAAAATCACAAAACGGCCCAATTCCGTCTTCATCCCTTCGCTAAAAAAAGACGGAAGCCATACTAGAGTGCGCGATCCTTCTCGATTTGTGATCCGGAATTGTTCCAGCTTGTTCAGATCGTCAAACGGCGTGTGATGGTCACGATCGAAGGGGAAGTCAATAATCATTCGCCAAATATCGCCGTCGGACTTCAAAGCAGCGTTATCAGCTTCCCACACGTTGGCGAATCGAACTTCCGCTTCACGTGGCGTCGCTCTCCAGACCGTCCGATGGGTTATCTGGAAGGTGCTCTCGTAGTCGATGTCCAGCTCCTCAAAGAGGAGTTGCCGAACCTTCTGTAACCGATTGCCCGCGTTATCCTCATGCTGGGCATTAGCCAGAATTGCGCTGGTGTCCACATCCGAGAGCGGCAAGCTGATAATAGGATCAATGTTCGTTCCGGTGAACTTGATGACGCCTGTATCCGCTGCCCATGCACGGCAACGTTGCTCGATGACGGCAGGTTCTCCTCCGGGCAATGGAACTTTGATGGTTCCGTAATTGAGTGCTGCCAACCTTCTGGCCGTGAGCGCGCGCAACGTCTCAGCCTCGGGAGCCAGCGAAGACAGAACCAGTGTGCCAACGATGCGCTCATCGGTCCGGAATCGCCGCACTGCCGGGTCGTCTGGTGACGACGACAAGAGAAGCTCCTCGTTCAAGCCTGCAGAACGCAACAAGGCTGGACGCAGTTTTTGTTCCCACAGCTTCCGTGCCATCTCAAACTGGTGTCGTAGTTCCTGGCTGAAGGCGTCGTGCCCATCCAGCATGGCTGCGAAAAGCGAGCCAACCGGGACGAGTTCCCCTAGTCTCATGCTGTCCTGGTTCTCTACAAGCAACTGCATCATAATCTTCAATGCAGTTCGTTCTCTCTGCAGAGCTGATGAAACCACGACAAGTGTCTTCACAAGCGCAGGACTGAATGGATAGAGCTGTTCGAAGTCTTCAAGGTTGCTCTCGCTCGTGAGGAGAACGTCCCGGACCGACTCTGGTTCCCGACGCACCTTATCGAAGGCCTGCTTAATCTGCAATCGTGCAGTTTCGTTCCTGGGCTTCAAAATGCGATGACGAGCGATGGCCGCGAGGTTACGATCTTCAAGAGTGATTTTGCTGAAACGAGCTTCGAAGTAAGCCAGCGCATCTTCAAAGTTGCGGACCTCTGCACCGAGAGTATGCTCACCCATGAGGGTACGCAGATCCCTTTGACGCGCAATGAAGCTGATAATTGGAACAGGTCGGCTGCCTGCACCCGCCTCGACCAGCTTGACCAACTTTGGAGCTTCGCGGTTTACGAAGGCTGTGTCGCCAGACCGTGATGCCAGCCACAGAATCAACTCGTCCAGGAAGAGGATGACCGCATCGTAGCCAAGCGATTTGGCATGGTTGCTCAGCACAACGAGGCCATCATCCAAACTGACAAAGCCTGCGGTCTGGCGTGCTGCGGGAAAGAGGCTGCGCACCAACGCATCCACCAGTCTCGTCCGGTCAGCCGAGCCACCGCCAGAATGACAGGCTGTCTCGAAGTTCGCCGCATCCCAATCGCCTTCCATCGTGCCCCAGTCACTACTCGCTGAGCCATTGAGAGCCTGGAAGAATGCGGTGTCGCCCATCTGAGAGCGCAAGGTGCGCGCATTGTCGATGAGGGAATCCGATGGGAAGAGTCCCGCTGGGGGGTGATCCGGGTGGAGCTTCGTCACCAGATCGTAATAGCCGCCCAGCAGCCGCTGTTCCACACTGTCGGCACCGATCATGTGATATGGCACCAGTAGGAACTTCTTCCCCTGTGTCCAGCTATTATGCTTGGTGACAACCGGCGCAAGTTTTTCCATCGAGCGCGCCGCTGTATTCCCTTGCAAGAGGAGATACAGAATGGCCATGAAGTGGCTCTTGCCGGCGCCGAAGCTGCCGTGCAGGTATGTAGCCTTGCTCTCTTTGGAGGCCAGGGCAGACTTCACCAAACCCAGCGCATCATCAAAGCATTTGGCTAGCTGGTCGGTGACGACGTAGTCCTTGAGCGCCAGATCGGGGTGATCGACGACTTCCGAGAGCTTCAGTACGAAGTCGCCCGGGTTCACCGCTTCGGGCAGGTCGAAGAGATCTCTCAATGTCGGGATAGTATTCAGCGTCGTACTCGTACTCATTGCGATCTCCTACGTCCTCTGCGACCCGCACCACTAGTTGATACTGGTTGCCAAGCGCGAACCTCTTCTGGTGAAAAGCCCAATTCCTGACACTGACTCTCGGCGAAATGAGAAAAATACGCGCCCAATCTCTCACCTGTCTCCGGGTCAATGTCGTTATGCCATTGCAGTAGCCATGGTTTGAGGTCCAGCACTCCGGCCAGCACAGGTTTCAGCCGCTCCGGTTCCCAGCCCTCTTCGGTTCTCATGCGCTGGTAATAGGTGGCGAGTGCCTGAGCCTGCTCCAGGTGGCTCCAACCGGCCCACCCCAGCACTGGAGTCCGGTCCGAGTCTCGTTCCATGCTTGCATATAGGATAAATCGCTCCTTCGGAACATCCAGGCCGCCGCGAAGCCGCCAGTAGTCTGCCTTCTGAAAATCCTTTGTGACATACTTTGGCGGCACAGGAATTTCGACCTGTTGGCCGGCATCTTCCTCGCGCTGCAACTTCCAAACCTCTTCCCACTCCGCTCGCTTGCGCAGCCCCGTCTCGGTGTAGCGGAGCACGGGCAGGTAGGGAACAGCCTCCGGAATGGCCAGTCGAAGCACGAAGTCTTCCATATCTGCAATCGGGTTGCCCTTGTAAATGTCAGCTACAGAAACCCAGTCGCGGTCTTGTGCCAGCGCATCGCGTAACTGGGCACAGGAGACCAGCCGATGCTCGTGCCAGATGGGGTTCGCCTCCATCCGATCCAGCAGCCAGCTCTTCAACGCGGCCGACTCCATCTCCTGCCAACTCGGCAGATTCCAGCGGCGTTTGTACTCCGGGCGCTCGATCAGTGCAATATCGCGATTCGACTCGATCAGGGCAATCCGTCGTTCAACCAGATTGCGATAGGCCTCAGGCCAATGCGATGGAACCTCCGTGATCGGAGTCGAATGGTGGCGCTCAAACCAGAGTGGCTCCTCGTTGGCACGGGCCAGCACAATCTCGAAGGCGCGTTCGCCCAGATTCAGATGTGGAACCTGATCAACTGACAGAGTGAGATCGTCTTCTATGATTCCGTAGAGGCGGTAACACTGCCAGTCCAGCTCTTCTTGCAGCGCAATCATACGGCCAAGGTGGTTTGATAAACGGCCCTTTGCACTCACAAGAAGTTCATAGGATGGGGTTGTTGTTGAGAAAAGACGTGTCGGCAAACAATTCGTCAACGCGACTGACTCTGCCTGAATAGACCGCGCAATAAGTGAGGGTCTTTCATTAGTGATAGGAGCCCGTCCTATTTGTGTCGCATCGAATTCATAGTAAATATCCCAGGGGGTCTTCCGAATGCGAGCACCCTCGACGCCAACATGATCGCCGCCTTTTGGGAAGCAAACTTGTTTAAGCCAGAAACACATCGTAGAGGAATTTAGCAATCCCAATAGATCAATGTGATCTTCGGCAGATGCGTCAATCGGAAGCTTAACAACCGGCGCAGAACGATTAAAAATCTTATTACCCTGGTCAAGAATGAATTGGTTATGTGTTGCCACGAACCCAAATGTTATTGAAAAAGGGGTCTTCAGTTTATGGGCAGTAAGACGACCATATTCGTACCATTTTAGGCCCGTCTGAACTTTGGTTTTACCACCAAACATAACATTTCGAGATAATCTTGTGCGCGAAGGCCAAAGAAATCGAAACAGAGAAGAATCTGACTCTTCAAGAGGTTTGAATTCTTTGTCATAGGGAAATAAGTTCAAGATGCCGCCATCAAATGCAAGCCAATCCCTAAGCATCTCCCCAACTACAAGGGTTCGGACCTCGTAACTTTTAAAACCAAAGCGATTCGAGACTGCCGCATCAATCTGGAATGCGTCATCTTCGAGAGTAAAGGAAGTAATGCCAATCGAAGTAGAGACTGTAAGAAGTTCACATTCCGCATTGTCATCAATGCTTTGCTTTAATTCTGCGGCTCCGCCACCTCCAATAGCCCATGGATGCGCGTCAAATGAAGCACGTGCTGCATTTGCAATGCTGACATAGTTTCCCTCGAAACCAGGCTGATCAACATTATCTGCGATTTCACGCCATACAGGAGCGTCGGCCGGGTCATCTGGGATGCCAGTTTCCCCACGAATACCTCTCACTGCACGAACTGTGTTCGCGATCGGTGGTTGGTGACGCGCGATCAGAATCACCGTTGGCGTTCCATGACCTGGCAGATAAACGCCGCTTGTGCTGATGATATGTGTTAAATCGAGATTCCGCAGAAAGTTCTCTATGAGCTTCTTTCCGAACGAACGTTTCATGAAAGCATCGGAAACAATCATGGCCATCCAGCCAGCGGGACCATCAACCACAGAATTGCTTCGCACTGTCAGGTCGAAAAAGCGTTCTGTGAACGGGACCCCCAACTGGTACTTGCCGTGGCAAGTGGAGAAGCGATCCCGATAGGCCTCGCGCAATACCGGATCGCTAACGTTGATGTAGGGAGGATTGCCGACAACGACATGGTAGGACTGGTCCAGAATGCGCTTGAGCTCTTCGGCATCTTCGCTTTCGTAGTAGTGCTCGAAGCGATCTTCGAGCAACCCACGCTGAATGCCACCCGAATGCCTTGTACCGTGCAGCAGGGAGTCGCCGGCGGCGACATTGAACTGGAAGTTCGGAGCATCCTTCAGTCGCTCGATCCCGCACGATTCCAGCGCTGCAATGAGCAGACGGAAGCGGGTAATTTCCACCGCGAATGGATTTAGATCCACGCCATAAACGGCGCTGAGCGCCCGCTGAACGAGTTCTGGAGGATTGGTAGCCGGTTCCCGAATCTGCCAAGCGCGAAACAATCGAGTAAAAGCATCCAGGAGGAAGTGTCCGCTTCCGCACGAAGGATCGATCATGCGAACCGCCTCCAGACCAAATGCGTCCAAAGCAGGAGTCAGCGTGCGGTTGAGGATGAAGTCGATGACGAAATCAGGAGTCTGGCAAAGCGCATAGCGCTTGCGAGCCGACTCTGAAAGGTTCTGATAGAGGTCACCCAGAAAGCGTGTCTGGTGTCCCAAGTCGGTGAAGTCGTGAGCCAACTCTCCGCTATCGGTATTCACCTTCTGGAAGAACTCAACGATCTTCGCCACTCCCTGGCCAGTGGGGCCCAATTGAAAGAGTGGATTGTGCTGCGGGTCAAAGAGCCGAGCCATTCCGGGCAGCGTGGCCACCTGGCGGAAGACGTGCAGCAGATAGTCGCGGTCGGTAAGCCCCGGATCGGGACGCAGGAAGAGTGTGCGTTGATCCTTGGCAATGGACAACCGTTCACCTGGGCCGGCGATCCACGCAACGACTCGATTCCGTTCGTCAAGCCAGCCGTTGTCTTCCAGAAAACGAACAAAAACGCAGCCCAACAGCCAATGTACGGCCGATTGCGTGATGGCATCATCGGCAAAGCTGTTGAAGCCTGCTTTGGACCCGGCAGTCCGCCCTGCCTGTGCGGCAGCCGCATGGCGCTCCCTCAAATGTGCTTCGATGGAGGGCTCATCGCCCATGCGTTCACGGATGGCGGATTCGGTATCGCGTAAAAGTCGTTGGAGACCTTCACGGAGGCGCTGTTCGTTAATCATGCGCGAAGGCTCTTTCCACTGGGAGATTGGGAACCACTGCGGTACTTGCGAAAATCATTGTCCAGCCATTTCTCAGGAATCCAGGCCCACTGGCTGGGTCGCGCCGGAATTGTCTGCTTCTCGGAACTGGGAGGGTTGCCACGACCTTCGCTGCCAACCAGCAGCCAGAGGCTATAAACACCCAACGCATCCTGAATTTCATCCAGTATGCCAAGCTGGCCATATCGCGCCAACAAACCGGGAAAGATCACCAGCGTCGGCTCCTGGCGCTGGCGAAGTCGATCTGCCACAGATTTGGCGGCTCTCTCGGCAAGCCTAAAAAGGTTTCGACCATCTTGACTGTCCGGAAGCGCGGTATCTGCCCGGAGAATGATCTCCCATTTGACACGCTTCTTCTCGGACTCAGTGTGAAGTGCGGAGAGCATCTCGCGCTCGCAATGGAATACTGTCATCGGGAAATGGCGAGAGATATTCTCCAATGCAGCATTCAAATGATCAATCTTCGGATCTGTTGCCAGGACCAGAAAACTGGGAGCGCGATAGGCTGCCTGGAGCTGTCGCTCGAATTGCTGAGCTTCCTCGATTTCGTGCGGAACTTCGATTGGAGGAACAAATGCAGGCGCCGACACAATCGTTCCATGGCGATGAAGGGTGACAGAAGACGCAACCACTGGAGGAGCGGGCGCCGTATAGGCACCTTCCGATTCCTGCCAGACGAGAAGGAGACCAGCCTTGCTCACCAACTCGTCCAGTGCCGGGCGCGCAGGAAGTTCGGCCGCCTCAGGGTACCGCTCGCGTACACGGGCCCGTAGTTGATCGGGAGAGACACTCTGCAATCCGGCGACAGCAGATTGAGCGAGCTTCAATGCGCGAAGTGCGTCCAGACCCTTGGGGTAAAGTTCCATGCGTGGGGATACAGCGACCTGCGCCATGAGCGCTGCCAAACGAACCATGCGGGCATCTGTCATGGCAGGAAGCTGAGAGGGAACGGACCGCAAAGTTTCCAGCACACGCGCCGGCGGAGGCAACGGATCGTTAGACGCCAACTGACCCGCGGCAGTGCCGAGTCTTTCGGCATAATCCAACGCGACTTCGCCATACGGCGCTTCTGAGCGCGCCACCATATAGTGTCCGTTCCGGCGACTCTCTTCGAAACGATTGCTCTCGGAGGGCCTTTCCGCTTCGAGAGCAACTCGGACTACGGCAGCACTGCGGCGATGAGAAAGCGGGTCACCTGCATCGGAACCACGACTTGTGAGCAGGAACTGCGTCAGCTCGTCAATCCCCACCACTCCGCCCTCAGCGGCGATAAACTCAGCTAGGTCGTTGCGCACAGTCGTAAGCGATGGAGTGCGTCGCCAGCGCTCACGGGCTTTGGTAAGTATCTGGCCAATCTGGGCGCGCGCTCGATGTGTCCGCTCAGCAATCTGAGACTGGGTTGGGTAAGTGGCGAGACCGCTCGACTCATCGTTTAGCTCCAGGAATTGAGCCAAGAGATCCCTTTCCACTTTTCCTGAAGCATTGACTCCAGTGGGAATGAGTAGAGCCGTGAGCGAGTCGATGGATTGAGAGGTCTCTCCAGTATATGCAGAATCCGCATCCAAAGACGGATCCACACTGGTAGAGGTAGGTATCGGCGCCTGCGGCAAGCAGATCCTGAGCTTCCCGATCAGGTCGATGATCTCGCGGCGCGTCTTATTGCCAACACCGCGGAGACTTGAGAACCGGCCTGGCGACTGAACCGCCAGATCCTGCGCAGTGAAAACACCCAGACGATCCAGAGTGTTCTGAGCACGGGTGCTTACGCCCAATTGCGAAACCAGCGTATCCGGACGGACACCTTCGAGCGCGATCTGTTGTGCCAAATCCGCACTTTGGCTGTCCGCCGCAGTTGCCTCAGCAAAAGCGTTGCGCCAAGCGGCAAGCATGTCGGCCGCGTTGTCGTAGCGGTTGCGAGAATCACGCTCGAAGGCTTGCTGAAAAAAGACAAACAGCGAATCGCGAACCGGCGCGTCCAGAAGGTCGGAATCGATAGTGACCTCCGCGTCGATCAAGTGAGGCGCACTTTGGCCGTCACCCCAACGCGGCGTCGTCCCCGTCGCCATTTCATAGAGGATTACGGCAACCGAATACCGTTCGGCAGCTGTGTCCCAACGGCCCCGGCCAGGGAGCTGCAGAAATGGCTCAAGGTAGGGAGGCGTCCCCGCGCGAATCTGGTCGAGCGGGGCATTTGCGAGCGAAAAGTCGAATATCTTGAGACGCTTTTGAAGAAGTTTGCCATATTCCTGAATGCCGATATTGTCGGGCTTCAGGTCGCGATGCGCTACGCCCATTTCCTCCAGGTACTGAACCACTTGGAGCAGGTCTTCGCCGTAGCGCTGAAGAAACTCCAGCGACAACCGGCCAACATCTTTCAATTCCTGCGCCAGAGTTCCCTTGCCCGCATATTCCATGAGAAACCCGGACTGCCCATTCGGGAACGGCAGCAGTTCCCCAGCTTTCACTATCAGAGGGTGGGTAAGTTTTTGGAGTGTGCGATGTTCAGCTTCAACACGCTCATTATCTTCGGCGCGACGAGCGACTTTCAGCACCAGCCTCTCAGCATCGCGCTCCACCAGTAGCGCGACAGCACTTGATCCACCGCCCAGCCGCTTATTCACCTTGAGGCCAAACGGCAACATTTCGCCCGGTTTCGCCTCCAATGGGTTTGCAAGCGATTCTTGAGGTGGCCCTGTAAGTTCTTCCCAAACTTCATCGATGCCGGCGAGGAAGTCCGAGGCCGTTTCGGTTCGCAAAACTAGGTCCGGGCTGGTCGCTTCTCGAATTAACTCCTGGAGCCGTGGAGTGGCGCCATCTAGTGCCGCACCAAGCGGAAGTCCCTTGTGCTCGGCTAGCAACTGGTTTAGTTCGGCAGCATTCGCGGCCGGCGGTTTACCGCTGAAAATGTGGAACGAAATCGCTCCAATCGAGAAGACGTCGACCATGGGATCTCGCCAACGCGGATCGAGAACGGATTCGGGAGCCAGATAGACCAATGACGATTCTTCAGAGTACTGGCTTGGATGGATCGTCATACTGCGAGATGCAATGGAGCCACTAGAAGAACCCGTTGCCAGAATCCGACCAGCCTGCCAATTGAACAACCGCACTTGAGGCTTATCAGAATCAGGCTGGATTACCAATATGCTCTTGGGGCTCAGAGCACGATGGATAACGCGATGGTTGTGCGCGTAACGGACCGCCTCGGCGATCTGTCTTGATATATCCAGCCGAGTTTCGAGCGATAGTGTTGGCCCTCGCTGGCGTAGAAAATGATCGAGCCGCATTTCGCCGGGTTCCCGGCTGAACAGAATCGCTGGACCAAGTTCGTGCTCCTGGAAGTCATGGGCACGCAAAATTCCAGGATGATCGAGGCCCTCCAGAATCTGGAATTCCTGAAGTGCCCCTCTGCGAACGGATTCGCGCGTAGTGGCGTCTGACCCCGCTACTGTGTACAATCGCACACGACGAATGGCGTGAGTCGTAGGATGCTTGGCATGAAAATCTTGGTAAGCGAAGAGCGGATTCTCTTCGATCAAGTTCTGGAGAACATAGTCGCCGACACGACGTTGCCGTTGCGAGGGGCGAATTCCCGCTTCGTCAAGGGCTTGAGCGATTCGTTTCACCGCAGGCCGGTCGATGACGACTCCGTGCGCAGGAATACTGCCAAAGTACTCGCGTCGTAGAAGCGCCGGAATAATTCCAGGGGCTTTGTCGCTAGGCTCCCGTTCGCAAATACGCATGCGCTCCGAGTCCGGCAGACGCACACTGATGCCTGGAGCCGAAAGGAAGACTAACGCCTCAACCCATGGTCGTGCTTCTTTTCGGAAGGCACGCTGCTTTCCAATGAGATCTGCAAGTTTGCGAGCTTTAGCGTTGGCCAAGATTAGAGGGCTGTCGATGGATAGCGTGTGGCCATCTTTTTCGCAGTCCCAATTATGGCGGTTACCTGCAACGATACCTCCGCGGCTCTTGATTTCCACCAAAAATACACCTGCGCGTGTAATTACGAGAGCATCGATCTCATTAACCGAACCGTCGTCTGCAATGAACTCGAAGTTCGTATAGAGGAGAGTTGGATCGCTATCCGGAAGACCGTGACTCAAGAACTCCTGCGCTTCCCGTTCGTGCGGGAATCTAGACTCGGAAAAGCATTTCCATCTTGTTTTCGAAAGAGTCATACACAGTCGCCTTGATCGCGCTAGTCCCGTTAATGTTACAGTCGTACTTGTTGTAGATGTCGGGGTTTGAGATCAAGTGATTGTGTTGAACTCAACATAATCACTGCGTTGCGCCTCAAATCTCGAATCCAACAGGTAAAGAGATTGCCAACACCCAAATGCCTGTCCAAACTTCTCACTGTACTGAGGCGTTTTGACATGATCTGCGTACAGATCGCGGCCGACTTGCTGAACCTCCCATATAGTAGCGACTCCGCCTCAGTTGTCCTCTCGTTCTCGTATCCAGATGCGAAAGAAGCGGTCGATTACAGTAAAGCTGCGATCTTCTCTATCGATCAGGTCGCGCTTTATCAGGCTGTTGGCCGCTCGCTGCACGTTTGAGGAAGAACCAAGGCCATACTTATGAGCGAAAGCAGCGCTGAATGGCATCGTGTTGCTGCCTTCCAGTGCAAGCCCTTTCAGGAGCTTTCGTTGGTTGATGGCCAATGACTCCCACAGGGAGGTATACGCGTAGCTTTCCCTCGCCAGCAGCGTTTGGAGACCTTGCTTGATTGATTCATCGGTTACTTCCTGGCCTGGCTCACATCTCTCCCATAGCGCATGGCACAAGTGTTGCGTGTAGAACGGGTGCCCTTCGGTAAGTTCGCAAATCCGGTCGATGAGCTTGTCCTTGATCCTCTTATCAGCCTGCTCAAATTTTGAGCGGATGAAAGGTCGCCAGTGCTCGACGTTGATCGATCCGATAGGGTAGTGCCCAGCCGAGCGATAGAGCGGTCGCGAATGATTGAGGAACATCTCTTGGATGAGGTGCTTGCGGCTACCCAAGAATATGTAGCCAACATTGTTTTGCTGCTGAATGATGCTGCGCAGCAGCCGCTCGACATGATCGGATTCGTATTCGAGGATGCGTTGCACTTCATCAAAGACGAGGACGACTTTGCGTTTCGTATCCGCAGCTATCCGGGCGGGTGCTGAAAGGACCTCTTCGATGTCCTGTTCCGCTTGGGCACCAGTGCTAACGCCAAAGGATACCTTTGGCTTTCCTTCGTCATCCAAGCTCACGCTCGGGGTGAATCGTGAGAACAGGTGCTTGGCAACCTCAAGAATGCGGTCAGCCGTCTTCCCCATCGCCTGGGTTATGCCTTTGGCTGTAGCCGTCGCGAATGAAACCTCTCCATCGGTAGCCCACAGATCGATATAGGCTACGAGGTAGCGATCGGGATCGAGGTTGCGCAGCACATTGAAGACCAGGGAGGTTTTCCCCAGCCGTCGTTCCGAATACAGGAACAACCTCTCGGAATTCTCCATAGCCCGCACCAGATCTGCCAGTTCCTGCCGTCGGTTGCAGAAAGAGTCTCCGGTAACGGTGGTTCCATATTCAAACGGGTTGCTCATAAGAATACCTCCCATGATACTACGCATGGAGCGTTACGCGTATCGCGTAGTATGAAAAAATCTGCAAGCTACTGAATATAATTGAGTTTTCAGATTGAGCGCAACTATGCATCGTGCGTAATCGGCTTATAGCGCGCTTAGGAGTGAAAGACGTGGCCTTGGCGTTTGCGGATCTATCCATCCCGTGGGTGCGGGCGAGCCAAAACACAACCAACCAAACGGCTGGTGCCATGGTGGCAAAGCATTTCATTGCAGTTGCTGGGGTGCGGTCAGCGAATGTAGCGCGTGCGAAATAGGTGCTCTTCATGATCTCATCCGCTTGATCGCTACGCCGCCCGATTTGCAGGAAGACAAAGCCCCCCGCCAAAGGTCGTCGCGTACCAAATGGCCGCAGTCCCACACGCCGAGCAACCGTGAGATAAGCATCCGTGCACATTAGCTGTCTACGCCCTACTCGGACTCCACATCACCACCAAAACTGACGCGGTATCCTCCTTCGATCTCATCCTCATCAAGTTCGCCGCCCTCCTGCGTCGCCGCAAATGCTTCCCGCTCGCGCTTGTCCCTGCGAACGGTCAGCAATTGCGTACCAATGGTGTGCTTCGGCACGAAGCAGTAGTTGTAGAACGCCTCGAACAGCGCTACGTTCGGAACCCTCTTTTGCTCCAGCAGGTCGCGGAGATGATGCGTGTAAAGGGCGCGAAACGCCTCTGGCGTGATGATGTGCGTCAGCCGCTTGCCGGTGAGTTTCGCGGTTGCGTCCAGCCATCCCGCTTCGATCCAGGCATGGATCTCGGATTTCCTGATGTGAAGAATCCTCGCCAGCGCCTCGACGGAAAAGCAGTCGCACCGAATTTCTTTGACCTTCAAGTCATGCCTTCGCAATTTGCAGCGAATGGCATTTGCGCTGCGGCCAAGGGTGCTTGCGGTCTCCTCGACCGAATGCGAGGCAAGTTGCTCGCGAAGGGACTCGATTTCTTCTTCGGTCCAGCGCCGGTGCTCATCCCGGCTGTTCAAACCAGTCTGGAGCACAAATCGCCAGCAAGCCTCCCTCGACCGTCCGGTTTGCCGTTGCAAGCGGCGAACCAGTTGGTCGAGTTTATGGCCTGAAAGCACACGGGCCTGAATTGCCAAAGCTATGGCATCTGGGCCCCAAACATCAGACGACCTGGGTCTGTGTTCAGCAGTCATGGGGACACCTCGGCAGTGGGGAGATGCAGAGAAACCCCTATCCCTATTGATCTTTCCTGAAGCGAACAGCGAGATGCGAAGTCATGCTCCGCCTTATCTTCTTTCTCCTTGAGTCAGGTTGATTGCAGGCAATACTTACACAGTTACGCCGCGCCACCGCAGTCGCAGTTAGCTTGGCAAGTCTCTATCTCACTCGGACAGCTATCGTCTCCTGTTCGCGAACGTAACGCGGCGAACTTCATCGATTCCTGCTTGAAATGCGCCTCCTGTTGTGGCAGAATCTGGATCATGCTTCACCGTGGCTCAACAGCGAAGCGACGTCTTGATTCCTGCGGGACGTTCTGTCGCATCTTTCCCTGTAACCACTAAAGGCACTTTCGTTGGGTGTTTGGGGCAGGCATGTGGAATTTTGTTGCTACCGTAACAATCTGGCTGCGGTCTAAACACCTCAAGATGTGTAGCGGTTATCCCCCCTGCGTGACGGACGCTCTCATATGCAGCCACAAGGCAGCAACTGGAAAGAGCCAACATGGAGTTGGGCACATTGGACCGGAAGCCCAGCTTCAAATGAAAAACTGGAGGCCGCTGCAAAGGCAGCTTGGCCTTATGCGATTCGCTGCGCCTGGACGTATCTCTACGATCACGCCGCCGCTTATGACCTCATGGATCACGCGGTAGAGAATGCGTCGAGCTACCTTCTTCGCCATGCGGAGTGCCCGGAGATGAAGTTGGCGGCGCGCATCAAGAGCGTGATCAAACGCCGTGCGCAGCAGCAATCCGCTAAGCGGCGCCTGGAGATTCCGCATGGGTCGTTGATCGATATGGAAAGGTTGTATATTGGTCAACCAGAGGCAGAGCAGAGGGTCTATGGGAGAGAGTTGTTGGAGCGACTCTCACCCCTTGCCCAGTCGATTGTGAAATGGCGCGCTCTGGGGTATTCGTGGCGGAAGATCTCTGAGGAACTCGAAATGGACCACACCGCCGTTCGGCGAGCGTATATCCGGGAGATGGAGTCGTTGCTCCATGATCTCTCCCAGCCTGGAGAATTGTCTCAATGAGATTGCATTGGTTTTCACGTGCGGAAGATCGCCTTGATGCTTGGGTCACAAGGCAACATCAGGAACGTGTCCTCGCAGGGAGAACTGCGCCTGTCGGCCCCTGTCCTGACGAAGCGTTCCTGGAAAGCGTTGCCCGACAATCCAAACAGATCGCCCTGTCGGACCCGAGAGTGGATCATGCGGCGACTTGCCCTGTCTGCATGAGAAGGCTGCTTGAAATGCGGTCCAAACATCAGTTGCGCTGGCGAAGACTGGTGTTCCCGGCCGCTCTTGGTTGTTGTCTACTGATTGTTACCGCATTCGTCGTGATGTTGTGGCGCGGATCGAACCCGCCGCACCAAGCCGACAATATGGCGGCAATTTCTGAGACCATCGACCTTTCGAATGCCGGGACGCTTCGGAGCCTTCCATCCAACTCAGCCGAACCCAGTCCGTTGCAATCGGTATCGTTGCCGGCAGCATTGGTCAAGGTGACGATCATCCTCCCCCGCTACAGCAGACCTGGTCAATACATGGTCGCCGTTACGCGCGATCAGGCGGTCAACGACCCGCTGGCTCACGGCGCAGTCGCCGCAACCGGCAATGGAGACCGGGAAGAAGTCTCCGTTGATCTCGATCTGCGGAAATCCAAGCCGGGGTTCTATTTCCTTTCGACGACCCATGAGCAGGATCAGGCATCGTACTACTATCCGCTCGAAATCAAGCAATAAGGCGGCGGACGTGATCTAGAAAACGCGAGTTGGGCTGCAATAACCGAAGAACAAATCGCTTGATAAGCAAATTCAGTTGACGCTTGACTACTTGGTTGGTTCCGATCCTGGCACTACCCAAGGAGAAAATGTCGGCTTGCCTCTCTCGATGAACTACACTGGTCAGATTAGGATTTGAGCCCAAGATTCACGGACATATCACGATTGGGTGGGCTCTTCTGATCTAACGGGAGCCGTCATGTCGTTGATGCCAACCGATGAGTTCTTGAGGCTGTTCCCAATTCGATCTTCATCTCTGGCTTGGTTTCTTGGTGCTGGGGCCTCAGCGTCGGCGCGGCTTCCTACGGCCGGGGACCTGGTTTGGCGATTCAAACGTGCCCTCTATTGCACGAGCAAAAAGGTAGACCCGAAAACGTGTCAAGACCTCGGCAATGAGGTGGTGCGGGAACGCTTGCAACACTTTCTTGACTCTGCTGGAAGATATCCAGCCATCAATTCGCCGGAAGAGTACGCCACCTATTTCGAGCTGACTTATCCCGACCCCGCCGACAGACGACGTTTCCTCGAAAACATGTTGCATGGAGCCACGCCAGCCTACGGTCATCAAATTTTAGCGGCGCTGATGAAAACCGGCAATGTGCGGTTGGTCTGGACGACAAACTTTGATCGGCTAGTCGAGGATGCCGCAGCGGCAGCCTTCGGATCAACGTCGGCGCTCACAGTATCCACGATTGACTCCAGCAGCGTCGCGTTGCGCGCCCTGAACGAAGGACGCTGGCCTGTACTCGGGAAGTTACATGGTGACTTCCAATCGGTAGCGCTCAAGAACACAACGGAAGAGCTGAAGACACAAGAGAGCGATCTGCGCGCGACTCTGGTTGAATCATGCAAGCGATTTGGCTTAATTGTCGCAGGATACAGTGGGCGCGATGAAAGCGTAATGAACGCTCTGGAAGAGGCGGTTTTGCAGCCATACGCTTTTCCCGCCGGACTGTTTTGGGCCACCAAAACAGGATGGTCTGTGTATCACAGAGTAGAGACGTTGCTCGCCCGCGCAGTGAGCGCAGGTATACAGGCGTCTCTAATCGAGGTTGAGACGTTTGACGAGTTAATGGGAGATCTCGCGCAGCAAATTGAGAGTCTGCCTTTAGATGTACTGGAAACGCTCAACAAGATGCGGTCCAAGATATCGAACGTGCCGCTACCAGTGCCTGGCTCGAACTGGCCGGTCGTTCGCATGAACGCAATTCCGGTGCTCAGTTGGCCCAAGGAGTGCCGCAAATTCGACGCTAAGATCGGCGGCGCACGGGACGTAAGGCTGCTTCTGGAAACCACTACAGCTAATTTGGTTGCCGTTCGCTCGCAGCACGGCATTCTGGCGTTTGGTGCCGATAGTGAAATCCAACGCGTCTTCGCCGACCACAATCCAGAGAAGTTGAACGTACACTCTATAGAGGTTAGGCGTTTGTGGAAAGAAACCAACGAACTGAACCTACTCCGCAGCGCACTGGTCAATGGCTTGGTGGAAGGCGCACCGTTTGTGGTGTGGTCTGGGCGAGGCGTGCATGAAATTCGCCCGGATGATTCTGCCACCATGGCACCGCGCCTCGCGCCTCTCCGAGAAAAGCTGAAAACCATTGCCGGGGTGATTCCTGGAACCAACGTGAGGTGGTCCGAGGCGGTCGCAATTCGGTTGGAGTATCGCTTGGGACGACTTTGGATGCTGCTCGAACCGACAGTATGGTTTGGCAATGCCGCGTCGGACGAGGAGAGGTATGAGTGTGGCGAATTCGTCCGCGAGCGACAGGCGCGGCGATATAACCGACTGGCCGATACCATTCTGAACGCCTGGCTCCAAGTACTCCTTCCGGGAACCGGCGATGCGGAAGTCTGTGCATTTACGGATGAACCAGGAATGGAAGCCCGATTCACGTTTTCTCGACGTACAGCGTTTGCGAGGCGGAGTTCATGAAACCAGATATTGCAGCCATCTCCGGATACGGGAAGTCCAGTGAACCGCCCCTGCTATTCAGTCCTGAACGACAGGCCGACCGCGACATTCATCCTCTTCGGGGCTTAATGCAGTATGGACCCTACAGCAAGAACTTTATCAACAAAGTCTTCGACCCCATCCGGGTTGCTACGATCTTTCCGGCTGGAATGAATACGCGGGTTCGCTCACTTTTCGATGAGTTCGAGCGCTCTCATACTCCGCAGGAGCGCAAGGATTACCTGATTCCGTTTCCCGGCTTCCGGGCCGTATTCGGGGTGAGCCTCAAGCCAGCAGCAGGAGGATTGCACGCTGTCATCCCAGAAGATGCGGACGAAACCATCCACAACAGTCCGCATCCGCATATTGCACTCGCCCAACTCCTCACCGATGCCATGACCCGGCTAGATACCCGGAGGGGAGAATACGATGTGCTGCTCATCATGCTCCCTGATCGTTGGGAGTATGCCTTCGAAGGAGAAGACGATGGTTTTGACCTGCACGACTATATCAAGGCAATCAATGCATCGCGCGGAACCCCGACACAATTTATCAACGAGAGCGGAGCACTAGACTACCGATGCCGTGCGAGCGTTATGTGGCGTCTAAGCATTGCTCTTTACTGCAAAGCAGGAGGTGTGCCGTGGAAGTTAGCGGACACCGATCCGACAGCAGCATTCATTGGCGTCAGCTATGCTATGAAGGTCGATGCCGTCGGCAAGGCTACGTTTGTGACCTGCTGCAGTCAGGTCTTCGATTCGGATGGGGCGGGGCTGGAGTTTGTAGCGCATGAAACCCGCGATGTGCACCAAGACGGAGAGAATCCATTTTTAAGCCGAAGCGAGATGCGGAGGATAATGGCGCGGAGCCTCAGCCTCTATCAGAGGAGACATGGCGGCCAGTCTCCGCAGAAGATCAGCGTTCATAAAACTACCGAGTTCAAAAAAGACGAGGTTGAAGGCTGCTTCGACGCCTTCGATTCCATTTCTGGCGTCGATCTCTATCAGATTAAACAGAAGGTTCCGTGGCATGGCTTTCTCTATGAGAATTCGTCATCGGCTGCGGCCTATCCTTGTGAACGCGGGATTTTCATTCCCATCGACGAACGGGAGGTTCTGGTTTGGACGCAGGGCGATGTACCCCAAGCGTCCACCAGTAAGCATTTCTACAAAGAAGGAAAAGGCATTCCTCACCCAATCGCGCTACGGCGATTTGCAGGTCACGGGAGCTGGGATGCGCCGGTGCAATCAATCCTGGGACTGACCAAGATGAATTGGAATAACGATCAGCTGTACGACCGTTTACCAATCACTCTGCAATATGCAAGTAAGCTCGCTGGAACAATGAAGTCCATGCCGATCATATCGTCGCGACCGTATGAATTTCGATTGTTTATTTGAGCCTAATCCTTCGCACCTTGATTAGAAACGAAAAACGCCGATGTAGCTGGAATGGATATTGGGCTTACGCACAATCGTAATGTCACCCGTTGGGAACTCCATCCGGTTTTGAGGGACGGCGTTTTCCGGAGATTCAACCACCTCATACTTTTTGCCGATTCCCGATAGATTCGATGACATATTTTAGTTGGTTGTCCTTGTCTGCTCGTGCTGTTTGCCATTCGAAACCAACCTGTTCGTCCGGCTCGATAGGCGTGCCTTCAAGTACCGTGCCATTCCATGTGTAGTAGGCTCCGGTGGGCAGTGCCAGCCGGAATCCCTGGCCAACCTTGACGGAAGTGGCGGAGAGGAGCTTGCCGGCGGTCTTTTCGCCGACGATCCGGGCCAGATTGTTCTCCCGCGCGAACGCGACAATCATTTCAGCGGCGCTCGCGGTATGGCGGTTCACGAGGATGGTCACCTCGGTAATCACCTGAAAACCGGCCATACGTTATCAGTTCAAAACCGGCCAATGGGATTGGCCGAAGACGTGATTGTTTTACCTTGCCGGAGCGTGCATTTGCAAGGCGCGATTCGA
>Ga0224559_1000203_pt1 | contig 40849 bp, 39 predicted proteins | sample 714S33034metaG_FD_180676 | JGI IMG/M metagenome (GOLD analysis project Ga0224559, IMG submission 180676) | Peat soil microbial communities from Stordalen Mire, Sweden - 717 S3 30-34 | ecosystem: Environmental > Terrestrial > Soil > Wetlands > Peat | place: Sweden: Norrbotten County, Stordalen... | reverse complement strand
CACCGGCTCCGTCAGCCCGCGCTCGGCGCACCACGCGAGGAAATAGCGCACGTGCATGTGCTGGTTCCGACACATGCCCATATAGCGCCTCGACCTGCGCCTTGCCCTGGAACCCAAGGACCATCGGGTTATTCGATTTCCGGTTCTCCATCACCGCCGTCATCAACTGCGGCAACCGTTGCAGGCTCGCTAACTCGTCCAGCACGAACCGCGTCTTGCGGCCCGAGATGCCCTCGTTCATCAGCCGCAACACAAGCAGGTCCAGCCACAGGCTTATCAGCGGGCGCAGCCGTTCTCTCATCGTCGGCCTCGACGTGAGGAACACCCAGCCTTTGCGCTCCTTCGCCCACTCAACCGTGTTCCAGCGCCGCTTCGCCTCCCGTAGGCACAGTGCCTCCGGGCCGGCCACCCGACATAATCTCGTTCACAAACAGATCAGGGTTCCCGGTCTTTCCACCTGAAACGTAAGGCGTCCCGTCTGCATTCTCGATCACGTATTTGACACTTCTATCTGCAACGCCTTCGCCGGGCGAGTAGTCTTCAACCGGTACGAGGCGCAGCCCGGATGCGAGATTGTTCAGATATTGCTGCTGTTGCTGGACACTCTGCTGTTGGGCCAACACTGCTAAGGTTGGCATCGTAAGCATTCCGCTACGAGGACACCCCGCGCCCTCATCGCTGGTTACCTTCCCCCAATCCAGCGAGATCCGTTGCAGCCCTCAGATAACAGCTTCGATAGCCTTACATCGACGGGATTGTTCTTGCCTTTCAGGTAAATGACGTCATTAACGACGTAGTGACCGGCCTCAAGCTGCACGATGGCCGCAACTTGCCACGTCCAGGGGCGCTCGTCGGACTCTGCATGTGTGAGCGTCACATAGACTCGAACACTCCCGTCCTTCTGTGGCTTAGTTCTTTCGATCTGGAAAGAGCTCGGCCCAGCATTTTCTCCGTCACCGGTGAAGAGTCCAAGTTCCAGCCATCCAAAGCCCGGCTTCTCATCAGTCTGCGGGTACTGACGAAACCAGTCAGCTTCGCAGGCGGCGGTTTGATCGATCCGGTGACGCAAGACTTTACTGAGGAAGGGAGCGAACGTCGTCATATCGAATCCCTTTGTGACGCCGATTGGATGACTAGAGATGACCTGAGCATATAGGCTGCGAACAATGGCCTCAGGCGATTCAGAAGCACGGACGGGACGAACCTGTCCAACAATCTGTCCCAAGGACAATTGCATTGCAAACATCAGCAAAAGCACGTTTCGTGGGGCTTTCACATCTTCTCCTTGATCCTATGGGGCCATGATCACGTAATAGGCAGTAGAGTGGTTGGACACGTCCCAGGTTCCGTATCCCCCAGTCGGGTTCATGTCGCGTGGCCGAGGCCCCGGAGAACCCGGCCATTGGTCCAAAATTCGAATGCTACCCGCGGAACCTATTAGCGCCGGGCCTAGGAAGGCACCAGAGTTTTTGTGCGAGTTGTCGGGCCCTGGATAATGACCTTTCGCGTCCCATCCAGCTGCTATCGCCGTACCAGGCTTAACTGCAGGATTGATAGTCAGCTTTCCATCTATGGTGATCACGACTGGTACGCCTTGCGTCCATTGAGTGTGGTCAGGCAACCCTTTCTCATAATGCCGACAGGCCTCCACACATTCGCCCTGCCCAATAGGCCCGGGGTTTGACGGGTGTGCAGGATCAAGAATGTTGCCTATCTCCGTGCCGGGACCGATCGGGGCTACATAGGGATGCGGAGCGTTCTTCTGTTGGGCCGTTTTCTTCCCTTTACCGCCTTTAATATGTTGAGCATTTCCCTCGTCCGAACCGCCTCCATTAGGGCCTGTCCAACCATCCTGGCCAGGCCCCGGCGCTTCGTGCCCGTCCACATCCACATCGGTGATAGGGTTGTTCTTGACATAGGCGTAGAGATTCAGGCTCTGGGGAATTTCGAAGTTTCCATAAGGCACCGCCTCCGGCGTGGCGCTCCAGTCCGGCGTCAGAAAGCGGCCCTGAACGCTGGCGTAGTAGCGGGCGCCGAAGTAGTCTAGTCCCGAATCCCAGTCGTGCAGCTTCCCGGTAAAGTGCTTGTTGCTCGGTCCGCCGGCTCCGTCATTGCACGTCAATCCGTCGCCAAAGGGATTGTTGGTGCAATTCTCTGCCATACTGCCGTCAATATTGGTCCGGTACCTTACCGTGCCTAACCAATCCGCGTGGGCGAACTTCGTGGTCCCGTTGTTGTATGTCGCCACATACGTGCCTCGCACGATCACCTCGCCGCGAACCCAGTTGCCTGAGCCATCCAGTTCAGTCACCATCTGCCCACCGCTATTGTACAAATACTGGTTGGTGAGCGTTGCTCCGGAGTAGCGCGCCACGCGCAGCCCGTCGGCGTCGTAGGCGTAGTGAATACCCGTGGTCGCGGTGCACGAGCCGCCCCCGGCCACCGAAACCGTGCAACGGATGCGCCCTTCCGCGTCGTAGGCGTATTGATTGATGCCGTCGTTCAGCACGTTGCCCGCCGCGTCGTACAGATAGCCGTCGGCGCGGTTGTTCTGCCCGCCAAAGGAGTTCGAGGTTGGCACCGCCGACCCGGCATACACGTGCTGATTCCAGCGGTTGCCGAAGCGGTCGTAATCCCAGCCCAGCGAGATGCTTCCATTCGAGGCCGTCGTGAGCCGGTTGAACTCATCGTACGCATACGTCCAGTTGCCGTTCACCGTGTCTTGCGCGCCGGTCACATCGCCGTTAGGCGCATGGCCCACGGTGACGGAGTACACAGTCCCGGAGGATATCTTCGAGTAAGCGATCGACTGAATCCAGCCACGGTTCTGTGGGGTAATGGTTTCTTGAATGCTCGGTCCCATTTGGGCGCTAGTGAGGCCAAATACGCCATAGGCTGCGTTTGAAAACAGGGTTGCTGGATGATTGGCGTCCTGCAAACTGCTGGTCGCGGTCAGCAATCTCCCCGCAGAATCTGGATTCATCGTGTAGGTGTTGCCGACGCCATCGGTCGCTGTCAGTTCGCCGCCAAGGTAATCGTGATAGGCGTAGTCGAAGCTCTTTTGCGACGTGCCGCACGTGCTTGGAGTGCATTGATCGTTTGCTTTCAGACGACCGGCCTCGTCGTAGCTGTACGATTCGCCCGCGACATAGGCTGTCCCAGATGGTGTCGAACATGACGCGCCAACCAAAGCGCGCGTCTTGCGTCCATACGTATTCGTGAGCGCTCGCCCCCAGACCGACGTCTCATCGTAGCAGTAGCTTGTCGTCGGCGTCGCGCCATCGTCGTAGGACTCGGACAGCAAGCGATGAATGACGTCGTAGGTGTAGCTCGTTGTCGTTACCGAACTGCCTGTTTGATTGGCCATTGGCCGCTTTCGTTGGATCAACAGGCCGTCGTTGTCGTAAGCGTAGGTTGTGGTTCCTGCTTCCGGATTGAAGGTCGAGATCAGTCTTGGGAGACTGTCGTATTTGAACGTGCGCGTCTGTAGACCAGTTTGCAAAACACTGGAATAGCTGTAGCCAGATGAATCGTACGTATACTGATATGTCGTCAAGAAGCCTAGGCCGGAGATGGCCTGGCCACAGGATACGGGAGTATTCCCTGTTGAACCGGAAAGAGTGCTAGACGACACCTCGCAAACCGATTTCAATCTACCGAGGCCGTCATAATCGTTGATCTTCTGGACCGTTTGTGAGCCGGTTCCATTTCCTTCGTCGGTCGTTTTGACGGCAGTTCCTCCGTATTGCGTCGTTAAAACCGAGCCGTCTGGATGGGTGACCGACGTAGTGCGCCCGAGAGCGTCGTAGGCATATGTCGTCAAGCCGTCGAGACTGGGGTTGGCGTTGGCATGGTGCGGATTGGATACGGTGTGCACACGCCCGAGAAGGTCGTAGGTGGTATCGACGTACTCAACACCCTCCGGATTATTCGCCTGAGTCTGAACGACTCTGCCCCCCGTGTCCATAATCGCGGTAACGGAATGCGAGAGGCTTGCGGTAACGCCTGCAGGAACGCTGGACCCGGTAACCGCTGATGTTGTTGTATATTGCAGGGGTACAGTGTCCTGGTAACTCGTCGAAATGACTCCGCCGTCCGAATGTGTCGTCGTCAGCAAGCGATTTACTAAATCGTATGTATAGCTGGTTCCGGAATGGCCATATTGCAAATCGTTTTCGTCTTTCTGGTTCTGCAATTGGCTTGTGCACTGGAAATACGCATTCTGAACACGGTATCCCTTTGCATCGGTGACTGAGGTCCGGAGAGCGTACGTTGGCTGTCCCGTGGTGTTGCAAGACGAGCCATAGAAGCGATCCGTGTAGTCGTAGTAGGTAAAGTGCCCATTCGGATCTTTTGACGTCTTTCTATTTCCAAGGTCATCATAAGTGTAGACAGTGTCAAGCCATGTCCCGGTTGTGTTAAGCCACCGAGACACTCTCGTGAGATTCCCCCGAAGTGTGAAAGATGCGCTGTAGTTGGTATAGTCGTGCTGAACCACATTGCTGGTTGATGTCAGCGTTCCTTCGTCGTAGTAGTATTTTGTTTGAGAAATGATATTGCCTGAACCATCCCGGACGATTTCGGACGTCGGGCGGTCGGCGATATTCAAGGCAAGATATTGGGCTCGATTGACGTTCGGATTGACCGTAGTGTCGGTGTGCAGATAGGTGTAAGTTGTGCGCTTTAAGAGCGAGCCAGGTGCCCCATTACCCCAATCGAACTCCCTCTTCTCTTTGACGTTTCCCCATGTGATCGGAGCCGATTCAGGGCCTTGCGTCCCATCGGGGAAGAGCGTGATGTTCATGGTTTCATAGTCCGTCTCCTCCTTGCTAACTTGGCCCGTTAACGCCCATGTGGTGGTGCGCGAAGTAGGGAGCGGCGCGCCTGCCGTTCCGTTATAGCCAATATCAATGGTCTTGATCAAATTACTGCCGCTATCGTAGTATTGTTCCTTTGAGATATGGCATGCGGGAAAATCGGGAACGTTATTGGTATATACAGAATCGAAGTAAGAACATGTATACACGGTTTTATTGCTAAGAGGATCAATCATGGTGATTTGCCCCGAGGTTGTGTACGAATATGTCCATACGCTTACCTGGCTGCCAATTGTCACAGTGCGCTTGGAGACCATCCTACCGCCAAAGTCATAGTTGGGAGGATTGGCGTATTCGTAACTAACAACAGCCCCAGATGGGAATGTGATAGATTGAATCTCTCCACCCTGATTTTGGTAGTATTCGATTGTGTATGTCAGACCATTCGGAAGTGCTATGATATGCGGCACGGTCCAGGAGCCGGTATACTCCGCGCATGTGTTTCCATTCATTCCTTGAGGAAAGCAAAGATGGGTGCTGATCGCGACGGTTTCGGTAGTAACCGAAATATTTCTCAAAACGCCATTGGAATCATAATAACTGCCGCTGGATGGGTTGTAGGGCCGCCCCATTGTGTCAACGGTTCCGACAGAGTTGCCGTTTGAATCGAACTCACCCGGAATACCGCCTGTCTTCGACACTCTATCGCTCGACCAACCACTTCCATCGTCCGCATATAGTTTTGTTGCCGTTGTTTGCCAACAGGTTTGTGCGTGCGCCATCGGCGTAACTGGATCGGGAACTAAGTGATGTTTGGTTCCGTCCGGCTCACGCACGGTTTCATTTCCAATGAGCGTATAGCGAGTGGTGCCGTCATCTCCACAAGTCTGACGGAGGGTAAGTTGGGTGGTGACCGCCGTTGCAGAACTGGCGTTGATCGACATCTGCATGGTGTTGCCTGTTTCTGGCGCAACCGAATATGAGCAGGTACCGACTCCACATACTATTGATGGGTACCATCCCTTGCTATCGTAAACATACGCGGCTGTGGGCGTGACGTCGCGCCCCGGAAGGCTCCATAAAGGAAGATGCACGTGCAAATTTCCGTTATTTACCTGTACCGATTCAATTTCCGAACCAATAAAATGTCCGCCTTCTGGAAAGCCAACCGCAGTAGGGCCGGAATTCTGTTGAGCAGTCGCCGCATTGATGCACACCAAGGCAGATACGAGGAGCGAAAACTTGCGGGCGTCGATCACTTCTGCACCTCCGGAATAGAGAACATATCGGAAGAGACAGCCACATCATCCTGGAAGGATTTGAGGCGAATTTCGGAAAAGAATTTGTCGTTGGCGAAGGTGGTGATTGTGGTAGCGATTGGCCGTCCGCCCAAAGGCTGGTAATCGGAATATACAATCCGGAAATGCGTCAAGTCGTTGGTATCATTCTCCGCGCTGCGGTCGTATTCGATTTGCAGGATGCGGTACGTGCTTGGATCGACTGAATATACAACTCGCGTTCGATTCAGAAAGAGGTCTTGCTCTTTCTTTTGGTTCGCCGAACTCCAAGCGGCACTGAACTGAACAACTGTCGTCCCCGACAATTGCGCAGGTCCAATGTATTGCAGCTCGATCTCAGGATCATTGAACTCCGACATCAATGATGCTTCTGGCAGATACAGAAGGCGCTCTGCGATTGTGTTCACGCGATTCATGTGAATCGCTCTTTCGCCGTGCGCCTGGAAAGAAGCATCGCCGTCATGCAGAATGTAGACGCTTGTTCCCGACGGTCGATCGACCTCCGTTCGAACGAACCTGTTTCCGCGCGCGTAAATTCTAATCGGATTCGATTCCGAAATGCCGGCTATCTGTATAGTGCCTCCTGCGAGTGTCCCTTCGTTGTTTCCAAGGGCATGCCCATTGGCGGCGAGAATGTGCTCAACGAGAGCCACTGCTTCGGGATGCTTGGTGAGCGGGGGCAGAGATTGACCACCGAGGCTTAGGGGAAGGCACAGCAACAGGAAGAGGTTAACCAGATGTCGCACAGAGCACCTCATACGCAAGGATGTGAGAAATCGGGGCGGTGAAATATGCCCCCGGCATTTCTCAAATTCAACGTGCGGCGGAACACCTTCAGGAATTCTTCGATGGCTCGTATATCAAGCAATCTCTGGACGACCGAACGCGTAGCGTCGCGATGTGAGCAAAAAGGAGATTGACGCGGATTGCAGCATAGTCTCTGCGCAGAGACCAAGGAGGACGTGAGAGCGAGGAAGGCGAATAAACTACGCATCACTGACTCCTGCAACTAAGTCGGGCATCCGTTATTAGAACGGGTGGGCGAGTAAGTGCTCAGGAAAGGACATGAACTGCAACACCGGGAGTATGGGCCAGGTCGTGTTCGAAATCAACACAAAAGCAGGGGGATCACATGTAAGCGTGACGACAGTCACAAAGAGTTATTACTTAGTATATAAGTTGGTTACTAAAACAGATCGATTGCGTGGCCTGAATCGTGGCGAGGACATGTTACAGGTGTGTAGTGTGCGTGTTCTCAGGTCCGGGTTGCGTTCAACCGTCATTAGCATTGTTCCGCTCATAGTAGAATCTAGGTGTCCTTCTTCCGGTGTGGTTGCGGGAGAAGGAATTCGGCTTAATATAGAGTCTCTCGCCAACCGCAATGGGGAGTTATGCCAATGGGCATCCGGCAATCGTTCACGATCTGTCGCAGATGGGAGCGGGGCTTGACGCTCGTCGAGTTGATCGTGACCGTCGCAATTCTGACTGTCCTCGCCTCAGCGGCTGCCCCCATGGTGCTCATACAGGTGAAACGGGAAAAGGAGCGTGTACTTCGCCGGGACCTCTGGGAGTTGCGGGACGCGATCGACCACTACAAGGATTTGGCTGACCGGGGCGCTCTCCAGATCAAAGCGGAGAGCAATGGGTATCCACCGGATCTGGAGACGCTGGTCAATGGGGTCGACGTTCAAGGCAAGAAGGTAAGGTTTCTGCGCCGGATACCGGTGGACCCCATGACTGGCAACGCAGAGTGGGGCTTGCACTCCATGCAGGACGATCCTGCATCGGACTCTTTTGGAGGTCAGAGTGTTTTCGATGTGCATTCAAAATCCCATGGGACTGCCTTGGACGGCACCAAGTATTCCGAGTGGTGAGGGGCGGGCGGAGTCTCCCGACTTATCGTAGAGTCAGCGGGTTGGGTGCTCGTAAATAAAAAAAGGGCGTCCAGGTATTAGGCACACAGTTCGTCCCGCCCAGAGTGGGCAAATGCGGTAAGTTGCATAAGGTATCGATTACCGGTGAAGTGAATCGTCCTAGACAGCGTCGATGCAGACGATGAACGTAGAATACCGTCCGCTCCGCCATTCCTCAACCCAACCGCAATGCCAACCCCGAGAATTATTCCGATCTTCATCGTTGGGAGAAATCATTCCCAAAATGGGAAATTCCATGCGCCATTCCCGATTCGCAGTGGCAACATCTCCGTCCTCCAAAGCTCTGCTTCGCGCATGGTAGCGGTTCTATTTCCGAATTGGCGGCAAACCAGAAACTGCATCGCTACTGTGGACTTTCGTAACTTGACGATCAGAATGTTTGGGCATACCGTCATTTCATTGCTCCACCCTTTCCGGATCTGCACACGAGGCCTCTTGGAAACGAGAGGCTTTCGTGCGTCTGGACCTTCTGGATGATCCGAAGTGTCGCTGGACACATGAACTAATTCCCAAGGATACGGAAGCTCTTCGAGCGAGCATCAGATGCCAGATTCGCAGATTCAGCCATGGTTTATGCTGACCGCGATTGGCGATTCTCAGGGTTGTGTTGCCTTTCTGCCATGCCGAGCTTCGAGGTCCTAGACGTAAATCGCCTCATTATCCAAAGCAAATCAACAGCTTAGGCGATCAAATCCGCGCGCGCCGCCTCGACCTGAACCTCCTCCAAAGGCAGGTTGCCGACCAATTTGGGGTTCATGAGATGACAATTATCAAGTGGGAAGGCAACGCAACCGTCCCCGAGATCCGTTACATGCCTGCCATCGTCCAGTTCCTGGGCTACAACCCCGAACCTCCGGCAAGCTCACTTCCTGAATGCCTTGTCGCCGCACGAAGGGCGCTCGGCCTGTCTCAGCGGAAGATGGCCGAGAGTATGGGTGTCGATCCGTCGAGCCTGCTGGGATGGGAGACCGGAAGGCATCAGCCCACTGAAAGGAGCTTGGGCTTGATCGGGAGAGTTCTTCAGAGTCGTTAACGGTGGCAGATGGGCGAGCTAGCCAGTTTCCGGTTTGTCTACCGTCCAGGAACCACCGCATTCCCGGATGCTGAGCGTTTCCCAGGATCTATCCTGCCGAGCGCTCCCCGCGTCCGCAGCCTGGTATTGACCCATGGCTGCCTCTCGGTTTAATACTCAGCGATGATGCATCAGTTGAACGCGACCACGCCTGACTCAACTTCCGACTCTGCGTTTCTTGGCCGTCAAGGGCGGAGTAAAAGGGAGCTATAGATATCGCCCTGAACAGAAAAACCGCCCGGCATTTGCTGGAGGGCGGTCGTGGGGAATCTCCCCGAAGATTGAATACGCATACTCGCTTGTCGGTTGCGTCACACCACCTCAACCAGATATCCGCGTCTGCCGGAGCAATTCCATCCAGATTGGCTCTTGTGTTTCCGGAGCGTCGAATCGTTCTTCGAATGCCTAAACTTCTTTTGGCAGACCGAGCACGCGAACACATAAATGGGCCCATGATGAGAGGACCGTCTGCGAACCGAGGGGCCAAAATTCCGCGTCTGGCTTCTCGTCGTCGTGACGGGTAGGATGGGCGCTCCCGCAGACAGCTCGATGTGGTAACGAGGATCGAAACTCTGGCGAGTCACGCTCAGGGCGCTGATCTTAGCGACGTTGAATGCTTTGACCTGCCCGGAGGCCTCTTCCCAGGCGTAGAGCAGAAGATTTCCTGTTGATTGGGCCCGGCGGAGGGAATAGGGCTCGACGCGGCGGGGTTTTCCGCTGTACACGAAATTGATCTTCAGCCGATTTGTGCCAGCGAATCGGATCATCTCCAGCGGCGCACCGAGGTTCCAATACTGGATACCAACCGGTGCAATGGGGATCTCGTCCGCACGCGGAGCGGCGGCGACTTTCTGAATCTCCTCGGTCATCATGCCGGTTTCTTCAAGGAACTCGATTAATACCGGCAGGCGTTCCACAAGCACGTCAAGGTCCGGCAGTGCGGGGAGCTGATGCGCGAGCATGTTTGACCATTCTGTCTTCAGTTCAGCGTCCGCGCGAATTTTTCTCAGGAGTTCGCCTACCCCCGGCACGACAAGCGACTTAACTGCGCATTTTTGTTTGAAGATTTCGCGTATTTGCTCGACATCGAGCGTGTCGTTTCGGTTTTCGAGAAGGTAGACCACATCATACAAGTCCCGCGGGCGCGTACGTTCGTAAAGGGCGCGCATCTTCTCTGCGATAAGCTCAGGCAAGGAGTAGACGAGGAGGGAGCTTTCCGGGAGCTGGTCGGGGTAGGGATGGAGGGGGCTCCGTTCATCGGGCTCTTCTTGGAGCGGCTCGTGATGGGTTATGTCAAACAGAACTCGCGGTGGTGTTGGATACGCGAGCGGGCCACGATAAGAAATCTTTCCCTCATAGGTGATACCCCCTTGCAGGTTGCGCCGCTCGCGTACTTGGATAAGGTCAGTTGGAAACCCGATGCCGCTCAATTCCCCGGCAGCGCGAGTCAAGCCCAAGAGTGCCTGCTCAATATCCTCGTGATTGTAAGGCGCATCTTGGAGGAGCGAGAAATCTAAATCCTCCGAAAATCGGTAGGTCTCGAAATAGCATTTTTTGATTGCAGTGCCGCCCTTGAAAATCCAATACTCTTTCATGGGCAGCGTTCCGAGCGCGGCCAGAAGCCAGCCGAGCACATAATCCTTTTCCACGATATCGGGCCGCAGTTGCCACTCTGCCGCGCGATCAAGGATGTCTTGCTTCCTGATCATTGGGGTTAGGCCGCCTCTGAGACGAGCGAAATCGCTGCATTGATTCTAAGATTCCACCGACGCAGGACCTTTCCCCGCACTTTGATTTCGGGATCGAGAGCCGAATATCCGGCTGAGATATGGTCTTTCGCCGCTTTCTGTACGGGTTCGGAACCCGGCCAGAGAAGCTCCGACATGTAGCCCAGCCGTTTCCATGCGGCCCCATTCGCGGTAACCGTGGCCTCTTTGAGCAATGCCCCCACATCCTTGTCGGGGAGTTCCCAGTAGACATTCATCATATGTGCTAGATGGCGTATGCCGCCACACAGCTTTGGATTCCGGAGGCCATCGATTATCGTTCGTTCTTTGGATGAGACGGGTACCGTCATGGTACCGCGCCAAACGGCGTCCGTCCCCGATAGCCGGGTGCGTGGGACCTTGAACAGGCGAAACTCGTGATTCGCGAGCACAACAGAATTGCTACGGGTGGGTGCAGCGGTGACGATCAGCGTAGATCGGAAGATCTGCTCGGTCAGGCCCCAGTGTTCTGCGGCACTCCAGCCACCGATGTAGCACGGTGAGAATGCCTCAACCGCAAGAGCCCAAGCATCCTCTGGAGCCGACGACTGCCCCGGTTCGATTTCCGCAGGCAATACCATATACAGACCACGCCGAATCCGCTTTGTCCATCCTCCCCGCATCATTGAGGCGAGCCTGATCGACGCTTCATTCGGGGACACTCCGAGCGCACGGGCCGCATCCGGCACGGAGATCAATCCAGATTTTGCTGTGCGCGACAATTTCGCCAATACAAGGCGCCGATTGCTTCGGGGTTTATTGGAATCAGTCATGGTATAGTTTATATGTCATACCATTAAATAAATCAAGGTTTGTAATGCAATAATATCTCATACTGTGATAACATATATGTAAAAACAATACAACATATACGCATTACTACGTATATAATATACCATAGGTATAGTAAATTGGATACCTGTGCGGTTCATGCTGACCGCAATTGGCTAGTCTCATGGTTGCGATGCCTTTCTGTCATTTTGGGCTTCGAGCTTCCAGACCCAAGCCCGCACAGTACCCTAGGCAAATCAATAGCTTAGGCGATCATATCCGCACGCATCGACTGGACCTCTCCCGCCTCCAACGCTAAAATGGGTTGTGGGTGGTATTTGGTTCTTGACTTTCAATTTAACGATCCGTAGGCTCCTGCTTATCAATTAGTCACAACCTATTTCTTGGAGTCCTTCGTGCCGAGCCCGTCGCCAGATTCCTATGTCCAGTTGTGGTTCAAGGAACTCAATCAATTTCAAAATTCCTGCATCAGTACTGACGCGGGAAAACTAAAGCCTCTTCTGGTATTCGCGAACGCCAAGATCCTTACCTATCTCAAGTCCACGGCCGATCAGAATAACTTTTTGACTGCTGTCGGGGTGAAGACGGGATACAAAAAACTTGCGATTGGAGATTTGACCACGTACCCGACTTTTCGGGGGCTGCTCGACCACTGTGATCCGCTTGAGACGGATGTGTTCAACGTTTTGCAAGCAGCTTCTGATCCGTCTGTGCAAACTATTCCCAGCGTTCCCTACTATGCGACGCCAGCAGCGACTGCCTTTCCAGGCGGAAGCACGGGTAAACTCTGGCTCGGTGCTCAGGAAATTCTGATGGCCAGCATGGATCCCAGTTGCTATACATTTGCACAGCGGATCAAGGTCAACGGTGTCGTGGATCAAGCCGCAGTGACCAAGGACGGGGTGACCAAACCGGCGTCAACGATGGCCGATGTGATCAAACAGATCGTGGTGCTCGGATGATACTGCACAAAACGGTCGGTCTCGTTGCCCTTTCGTTTTCGCTGGCTGTTGTGTCTTCGATAACGGCTGCACGCGCGCAGACTGATGCAGCGCCGGTCGGTACATCAGCACCAGCCCCTACATCAGCACCAGATACTGTTGGTCCACTGACATTTAAGGCCGGGCAAACTCACTATGTGAAGTATCCAACTCTCGTTCCATCTACGGCCGCTGTTCTGACTATCGGCCCTTCGGGCACGTCACTGTATGACACATTCAATGGACTAGTCCGAACTCTCGGTTGGAAGTGCACATCGCCGCAGTTTTATAAGGCCGCGGTCCTTGATAAATCGGGCGGAAAGGAGATCCATCAACTCAAGATCTCCGTTCAACTCGACGGAAATTCACCGACCGGTGCACCTTATATCGACTGCGATGGCAGGGGTCATCCCAACAATATCTACATTGTGCTTGAGACTCAGCCGAAAGTAGGCGATTTTGTCCAGGTGACTGTTTTCGGTGTCGACGGGAAGACGGAAGTCTTGAAGTCCGATGGCACACTTTCGATGACGGCGACGGATATTCCGACGTTTAGCGCTGTACCTCAGGCGGCGCCCGGCGAGGCGTTGAACAATGGAGCGACGAGAACTGTCGGCCAGCTTAGTGTCGCTTTCGCCGACATGAATCTGGCACCGCGCAGTCCAGTGAATGTTTACGCCAAGACCACTGATCTGCTCTCGACCGATGGCAAAGATACCAAAAGTGCGGTTGCGCTTACCGCTGGATTGCAACGCGGCGTTCTCCCAAGTTGGTACAGCCCAATATCTCTCGAACAGACATTACAGGGGAATCAGACTGCGCAAAACCTTTCTACTGTGACGAGTCTTAACTTCAACGCACTTCCGCCGTGGAAGTGGTCGAGTGGAGGATTGAATAACCGCGTGATTTCGGCTCCGCTTCCTCCAGAGCCAACGATAGCAAATCTGTATACTCACCGTTTCGAACAGCTGGTGACGAAGAAGACGCCTCTACTCGCCGTAAATGATTACAGCTTGAACGGATCGTTTGCTTGGGACACGATTAGCTTTCCGTTCACATGCGGACTTCTTTTCTGGGAAAAAAGTGCGAATAAGTCTACGCCGGCCATCAACGGGAGCGGCCTAGACACGTCGAATGCAAAAATACCTCCTGTTGCAGCACCGGCAACGCTCGCAGCACCGGCGAGCACGAATTGTCTTGGCGCAGAGATTGATTTGGGTGGGTGGTATTTGCCGTTGGACCTGACGACCCATGGGACGCAGAAGTTTGAGGGGTATGGGGATGTTTCGATCCTGATTCCGTTGTCGGACTTCAGTGTCGCTTCGAGCGAGTTGCTCGCGGTGACCAAGACCGATCCAACGAAGTTCCAGGTTCGCATCAAGTGGACTGATGCTGTGAACGCAGCGAATGGTTATGCCCGAACACGCGGCTGGACGTTTGGGCTTGAGGCGATCAAGTAAGCCGCTGGCGTGCGCCCGGCGGGTGGCGTCCTCACAGTGCGTTGTTGATGCCTCTCTTACTTGGATGAATATATCCACAGGTTCCGTGAAAGACGAAAATGCCCGGCTGCTTTGACAGCCGGGCGAACCCAACGGAAAGGAGAGAACTCAATTGATTGCGGTCATCCGTTCTCACCATTGAATTGTGGTGACGATCCAAATATGAAGTATCGTCGTCTCAATGGAAATACCACTTTCAGGTATAGGCCCTACTCAACTTTCCTGGTAGAGTACGGCGTTGGAACTTTCAATATTCATGTCGTGAGCAGCGCCGCTCGCATCGGTGAAGATATATGGACCATTGATGTTGCAGCCGTTGCCTAAGTTAATCTCTTCCAGCGCTCCTTCTCCCGGTGTTACCCAGTAAACCTGATTTGGGATGCTCAAACTATTGTCGTACATAAATGGCCCTGTGGTAGTCCAAGGGCCAGCGGGGCCCGGAGAGGCTCCAAGCGGTGTTGTAGGCCCCGCTTTTCTGCGCTCATGGATGGGCCATTCATGGCGGCTAAGCGGCCGATTTCACAGATGTTGTGAATGACTCATGCAGATATTATCTTGTCAGTAGTCTTACTCTAACTACTCAACTTATTCTTAGATACGAGTTAGTCGTGAGTTAGTCCTAGTTAGCAATTGATGGAGAAGCAATTCATCTCTCCGACGAAGCTTCTAAATTCTGAGTCAGATTCCGCAGATGCAATCGCGCTTTATGCTGATCGCCGTTGCGCAGTCTCAGGGGTTCATGGCCGCCGCCAGCATGAAGCGCGCCGGAAAGCTGAGCGACATGGAAGCGCGCGCTATGGTCACCGTGTGATCTTCGAGCGGCTGGCGCATCACCTCCAGCACGTTGCGCGGAAACTCCGGCAGCTCATCCAGAAAGAGCAGCCCGTTGTGCGCCAGCGAAACCTCGCCTGGCCTCGGCACGACGCCACCGCCGATCAGACCCGCGTCGGAGATGGTGTGATGAGGCGCGCGAAACGGCCGCTGCGTCACCAGTCCCGCGGCAGCGTCGAGCACGCCGGCCACGGAGTGAATCTTGGTTGTTTCCAGCGCCTCTTCAAACGTGAGCGGAGCCAGGATCGACGGCAGCCGTTTGGCCAGCATTGTTTTGCCCGAGCCGGGCGGACCGATCATCAAAATATTGTGGCTGCCGGCGGCGGCCACTTCCAGCGCGCGCTTCGCAGTCTGTTGCCCGCGCACATCCTTGAAGTCCACGCTGAAGTGCTGTAGTTCGCCCAGCAGCTTCTCGGTGGAGACGCGATAAGGTTCGCGCTGGATCACGCCCACCACCGCGCTGTTCAACAGTTCCAGAACATCGAGCAGCGACGAGACCGGATAGACGTTCACGCCTTCGACGACCGCGGCCTCGGCGGCGTTGGCCGTTGGCAAGATCAAGTTGGGAATTTCTTTTTCACGCGCCAGGATGGCTACAGGCAACATGCCGGGCACAGCCCGCACACCGCCGTCCAAGCCTAGTTCGCCAACAAGAAGAAAACGGCTCAGGTCATCGACCCGGAGCGCGCCATACGCGCCCAGAATGCCCACGGCGATGGGCAGATCGAATCCCGCGCCTTCCTTTTTCATGTCTGCCGGCGCCAGGTTGATGGTGATAAAAGTGGGCGGAATCCCGTAGCCCGAGTTTTTGATTGCGGCGCGAACGCGGTCGCGGCTCTCGCGCACAGCTGCGTCGGGAAGACCCACGGTATGGAAGACTTCCTTCTCCGCAACCACGCCGCTGTAGTCCACCTCGACATCGATCGGGTTGGCATCGATGCCGTAGACTGCCGCGCTGAGGGCCTTGAATAGCATGGTCGAAAGTAGCAGAGAGTGTAGCAGAATGCGGCGAACAGGGAATAGAGTACGAACGACACGGATCAGGGGTCAGGGAATAGGGAATAGGACCCGGTCTTAGACAGCGGCCCATTTCTTCTGGAATGAGGCTCTCGACGCGAAGTTTGAGCAATCACAAGCAACGCGTGCCACTGTCAGCCTCTATTCCCTACTCTCTACTCCCTAGTCCCTTGTTCCCGTTTCCCGCTACAATCTCATCCGTGACCACAAGTCTCTTCGACCTGTATAAAATCGGCGTCGGTCCTTCGAGTTCGCACACCATGGGGCCCATGCGCGCGGCCTGCCGCTTTGCGCGCGAGCTCGGGTCACGCGTTCCGCTCGACCGTGTTGCGCGTGTGCAAACGGAGTTGTACGGTTCGCTTGCCCTTACCGGGCTGGGCCACGCGACAGACCGCGCCGTGATCCTGGGCTTGGCGGGCAATGAGCCAGCCACCATCGATCCCGCGGCAATTGAATCCGCCGTCGCGGCCATTCGCACTGCGCGGCGCATCGATCTCGCCGGAACGCATTCCATCCCCTTTGAAGAACCCGGCGATCTGATCTTCCAACGCTCCATCATGTTTCCTCCCGGCGCGCGCATCCAGCATCCCAACGGATTGCGTTTGAGAGCCTACGATGTCGCCGGCGCAGTCGTCGACGAGCGCACCTTCTTTTCCATCGGCGGCGGATTCATCAGCGAAGACGGCGCGCCCGATCTGTCCTCTTCGACCGGCGCACAAGGCGCAACGCAGAATCGGCACCCCATCCCGTTTCCCTTTCACAGCGCGGCGGAATTGCTGGCCACGGCGAGCGCCAACGAACTCTCCATCAGCCAGCTCATGCTTGAGAACGAATGCGCTCTGATCGCATTCAACTCGCAGCAGGCGCCCGTCGACGTCGTGCGCGAAGGCATTGAACGCATCTGGCTCGCCATGCAGGCGTGTATCGAGCGCGGCATCGCGGCAGAAGGAATTTTGCCCGGCGGCCTCAACGTCCGGCGTCGCGCCCGTCGCCTGGCCGAGCGGTTGCATGAGAAGGAAGCAGACGGTATGCGCGGCGATCCACTCGCCCCGCTCGACTGGGTCACCGTCTACGCCATGGCGGTGAATGAAGAGAACGCCGCCGGCGGCCGCGTGGTGACCGCGCCCACCAATGGCGCTGCTGGCGTGGTTCCCGCCGTGGCGCTCTACTATGACCGCTTCATACCCGATTCCAACCATGAAGGCATGATGCGATTCTTCCTCACCTCGGCTGCCATCGGCATCCTTTACAAGGAGAATGCTTCCATCAGCGGCGCGGAAGTCGGTTGCCAGGGCGAAGTGGGCGTGGCCTGTTCAATGGCTGCCGGCGGACTCACCGCCGCTCTCGGCGGAAGCAACGGACAAGTGGAGCACGCTGCCGAAATCGCCATGGAACATAACCTGGGTATGACTTGCGATCCGATCGGCGGCCTGGTGCAGATTCCCTGCATCGAGCGCAACGCCATGGGCGCGGCGAAGGCCATTAGCGCCTCGCGCCTCGCGATGAACGAGTCTGAAGCGCACAAGGTCTCGCTCGATCAAGTCATCCACACCATGTATCAAACCGGCCTGGATATGCAGTCCCGCTACAAGGAGACGAGCCTTGCAGGGCTTGCCCTGAACATCATCGAGTGCTGAGAAAAAAGAAGTAACTTGCGACTGCTGCCAACATTCTGGCGCAATTAGACGCGCGCAAGAACCAAGAAAAGGCGACCAAGAGTCGATCGAGTTCATTCTCACGAATCGATTCTCAATTCCACTCCAAAAAAATTGTTGCTGCTTTTTCCACCACCATGTCGTTTTTTTCTTGACACTTATGTTTGATGAATCTATACATTCTTCAACTGCAATAAATGAATTGCAGGAATGTTCCAAATCACCAACAAGGGAGAATAGCAAAAATGGCAACCAAGAAGGCAGCGAAAAAGGCACCTGCAAAGAAGGCAGCCGCCAAGAAGGCGCCCGCAAAGAAGGCCGCAAAGAAGAAGTAGCGGTCAACCAACAACAAGGCAACATTCGAGGGGGACGCTCAAAGCGTCCCCCTTAGTGTTTATGCGGAAGGAATAGAATTTGCATGTAGGGAAGGCGCTGGAAAGGCCATCATGACAAGACGACGCTGGATTGCCGAACATTGGGACGAGGCCACCGCTATCATCTCCGGCGCTCAGGCCGAGCACATGGCGCGCGTTCTGCGTGCCCAGCCGGGGATGGAAGCCGATGTGGTTGCGGGCGGTCACGTCTTTCATGCCGAAGTCGCTGCCGTCGGCCCCAATGAGGTCCGCTTCAATCTCATCGCCGAGATGCAGGCGGATCCAGCGCTCCCCGTTACGTTGGTGATGGCCGTGTATAAATTTGACCGCATGGAGTGGGCAATCGAAAAGGCCACTGAACTCGGCGTTGCCGCTCTTGCGCCAGTTATTGCGCGCCGCACCGAGAAGCATCTTGCCCTCGCTGCCGGCAAGCGGGCGGAGCGATGGCGCCGCATCGCGCACGAAGCCGCCCAGCAGTCGCGCCGGTCCGATGTGCCGATGATTCACGATCCGGCTCCGCTGGCCGACCGTGTCCGCGCAGCTTCCGCGACTACGCGCCTCCCGAGAGGCTCTGCATACATTGTCCTGGCCGAGCAGGAGCGCACCACAACGCTGCGCCACGCTGTGGATGAAGCAATGACAACGGCCCGGGAGGAGATGCCCGCGCTCGAGATCGCCATCGGACCTGAAGGCGGATGGGCTCCCGAGGAAGAAGCGCTCTTCGATGCCAACGGCTGGATCGCCGCATCGCTGGGCCCACGCATTCTCCGCGCCGAGACCGCCGCTATCGCCGCGCTCGCGGTCATCGCCTCGTGCTTGGAGTAAAGGAAGACCAAGTCCTTACGTACTCGGACCTAAATCACAAATGCGCGTAGTGCACCAGCAGCCCCGCCAGCGCCGCGCCTACAAGGTCGCCGACGATCGGGATCGGCGCATAGCGCCAGTTCGATCCTCCCTTGCCGGGAATCGGCAATAGCCAATGAACGAGGCGCGGACCCAGATCGCGCGCGGGGTTGATGGCGTAGCCCGTCGTCCCACCCAGCGAAAGCCCTATGCCCCACACCAGGCTGCCCACCAGCCACGGCGCCAGGCCCGGAGCAGGACCGGTTCCTGAGACGCCATGCGACCCGATTGCAGCGGCCACCACCACCAGCACAGCAGTACCGAGAGCCTCGCTGAGAATGTTGAATACCGGGCTGCGCACCGCGGCATTGGTGCAGAATACGCCCAGCTTGTCGACGGGTCCCGGCGTGAGCTTCCAATGCGGCGCATAGTGCAGGGCCATCAGCGCCGCGCCACCCATCGCGCCCAGCAACTGTGCCGACCACATGCGCAGCAGCTGGGAATAGTCTCCGCTATTCACCGCGGCGGCCAGAGTTATCGCCGGATTCAGGTTGGCGCCCGGGCTGCCAAAGGCCTGCGCCACCAGCACGCCGCACAGCACGGCCAGCGCCCATCCGGATGCAATCACCATCCATCCGGCATCTGCAGCGTACGACTTGCGCAGCGTTACACCGGCGCCCACGCCGTTGCCCAACAGAACCAGAACCAGCGTGCCCATAAACTCGCCGAACCATACAGAATGCATCAAGGCTTCCTAACGATTGCGCTCCTGCACGCCGCCGGCTGCAGTGGGGCGCAGAATGCAATCCATAATGAATTTAGTTAACTCAAGCATTCTGCACCCGCAGCCCCACTTCCGCCAAGGTCCCGCGGTCCCGGGCGGACGGCGAACGCTGAAGAGAGTTGTGAAAGGGACGAAAGAATTGGCAAAGTCGCTAAGGCTTGACCGGCACGACCTCATCCGCGCCGATCACAGCTTGCTCATACTTCGGCCAATGCGCAATCAGCTCGCTAACCACCGCGCGCCCGACTGTGTATCCGAGTCTCGTTCGGCGGCAAAGCGATTTGCGCCCGCAAGCGATACCATGGGAGGACACGAGGAGGTCGCCCGCTTGAATAGGTCAACAAAGATTCTGATTGCGATGGCCATGGCGGCCGTTTTTGCATTCGCATCGACAGCGCAACAACAACAAAAGGTCATCGGCTTTATGACCGACTTCGACGTGAAGGACGATGCCGTGGGCATCTGCAAGGCAGTCATGGACGGCGTCGCTCCCGGCGTCCGCATCATCGACATCACGCATCAGTCCGAACCCTACAACATCGCCATGGGCGCGCGTTTCCTGGCTGGCTCCGCGCCGTACTTTCCCGGGGATGCGGTCTTCGTCGTGGTCATCGATCCCGGCGTCGGTTCCAAGCGCAAGGCCATCATCGCCAAGTCACGCGTCGGCCAGTTGTTCGTTTTGCCCGACAACGGCCTGCTTACACTCGTGCAGGACCGCGACGGCATTGTCGAAGCTCACGAGATTACCAACCCCGCGTGGATGATCGGTTCGGGCATCTCCTCCACCTTTCATGGGCGCGACATTTTTTCCCCAGCCGGCGCCCACGCCGCCCGTGGCGACGATTGGACGCAGGCCGGCCCCGCTCTCGACGTCGGCAGACTCGTTCGCCTCGATTTGCACGACGCAACGATCGATGAGAAAGGCCTTCACGGCCAGGTCATCGGCACCGACGGGCCATTCGGCAACCTGGTCCTCAACGTCCCGGCGGAAACTTTTGCGCAACTCGGCTACAAAATCGGCGACCCGATTCCCGTCACGCTCGATGGCAAGCATTTCGTCTTTCCCTTCGTAAGAACATTCAGCGATGTACCGGTCGGCAAGGAGCTTTTCTACATCGACTCGCGCGGACGCCTTTCGCTCGGGATTAACCGGCGAAACTTTTCTGAGACTTACAAGGTCGGCGAAGGCGCGCAGCTTACAATTCCAAGAGGTAACCCGAACGCAACTCGATAGCTATTCATGCGCGAGGATCAAGTCATGCGAAAGATTCCCAACATCCTGTCAGGAGCAATCATGGTCACTGCACTTGCCGCTGCTGCCCAAACTCAACCTTCTTCCCATCGCTGGGCCATCGTGCTGCACGGCGGCGCGGGCGTCATCGAGCGCGCCACCATGAAGCCTGAAGCTGAAGCCGCCTATCGCGCCTCGCTTGCCCAAGCCACGCAGGCAGCCGCGAAAGTTCTCGCGTCAGGCGGCTCTTCCGTCGATGCCGTCGAAGCCGCCATTCAGATTCTCGAAGACGATCCGCTCTTCAATGCCGGCCGCGGCGCGGTCTTTACTGCCGAGGGCAAGAACGAACTGGATGCGGCCATCATGGACGGGGCCAACCTCAAAGCAGGCGCGGTGGCCGGTGTCACGCACACGCGCCACCCCATCTCGCTTGCTCGCGCCGTCATGGAAAAGTCTCCGCACGTTTTTCTCATTGGTCCGGGTGCAGACGCTTTTGCCGCCGGCGTTGGGCTCGAACAGGTCGATCCGAGCTTCTTTTTCACTGAGCGCCGCTGGCAGTCGCTGATCAAGCAGTTGCAGAAGGAAGGCCGGCCGATTCCTCCGCGCCCCGCCGGCGCGCCGCCTCCGCCAACTGTGCCCGTCGCGGATGTCGAATCAGCCGACGCGCACAAGTTCGGCACCGTCGGCGTGGTCGCTCTCGACCGCGCGGGCAACATCGCCGCTGGAACTTCTACCGGCGGGACACAAGCAAAGCGATGGGGCCGTGTCGGCGATTCGCCCATCATCGGCGCAGGCACCTACGCATCGAATCAGTCCTGCGCCGTCTCCGCCACCGGCACCGGCGAATACTTCATCTGCCTCACCGTTGCCCGCGAGGTCTGCGCGCTGGTTCAGTACAAGGGACTCACATTGCAGCAAGCCGCCGACCAGGTCATCCACAAAGAATTGGAGTCCCTTCACGGCGATGGCGGCCTCATCGCCATCACACCCGACGGCCATTTAGCCTGGAGCTTCAATACCCCCGGCATGTTCCGCGCGAAATTGATCGAAGACGGCAAGCTGGAGATCGGCATCTACAACGACGAGCCGTGAGCGGGCGGTCTAACTCGACTGCGCTTCTGTGCGCAATTGCCACTTGGTCCGCGTATAGGCAATCCGGAATCCGTTGCGCTCGGCGTTGCATTGTGAATCGCTTCCCGGCAGCGCTGCCATCATCGCCAGGTCGCATGAATGGTCGAAAGCGTAGCGCATTCGTTCTTGCAGCAACGCCGTCTGCAACCCGCGCTTCCGCATTGCCGGAATCGTCGCCGCCCCGCCAAACAGCGCTACGCCTTCATGCATGCATAGCACGCCGGCGGCGCCGGGCTGGCCGTCTATCTCCGCCAGAAAGCACGCAGTGTTCTCGCGCGCCGCGGTAATGGCGCCAAGCTGCAACATAAACTCAACAAACTCCGGGTGATCGTTTGACCAGCCCTCGGCGCTGATCCGGCTCCAGAGCTCGGCTTCCTCGGCACCGATCGCACGCACAGTCACGCTGCCCCGGACGGTTGCCTCGTGATTCTCAACCGGCCGGTAAAGAACGCTGCTCAGCTCAATCGGCGCGTAACCACGCCTGCACAGCATATCCAGCGCCGCGATCCCGGCAAAAGGACTCACCTCATGAAGCACCGGCACCCCGCGATCGAGAAAGAATCGCTCGATCGTGTCCAGTACAGCCGGGCTAAGCTCTTCGAAGATGCCGAGTCCGAATGTCTGCGTAACCGGAGAGTTCACGCCATCGAAGACCGCAAACGTCCCGCCGCATTCCATCCATTCAGCTCCGCTGTCGGGGAATAGGCGTCGGCGTGCCTCGGCGTACTGTGCACATGCGAAGCCTTCCGCTCGTTCCAGGCGTTTCGAGAGTGCAAGGTCTGAGAATTGCATGCAGTTGACTGTAAAGCCACCGGAGTTGGTTTGCGAAAACAGTTTGCGCGTCTCAGCCGCGCTGGTCACAGGCAACAACTGTTTCATCCCGATGGAACCTCTGAGTAAGTCCCATCTTCTAGCCATTCGTTTCCTCAGGGGCTAAAGCCCGTATTCCTTTTCTTGCATTTGCGGCACGACTAAAGTCGTGCCCTTTCAAATCATCGACTTATTCAGAGATTCCTCATACGCAAAAAGGCCGTCCTCGCGAGGACGGCCTCTACCACCTGTTCGACTTCCCGTTTACTGCGCCGTATTCCGCGCCTCCGCCTTCTCCGTCAGCACCTTGTGCGCACTGTCTTCAAGAGCCTGCGCCTCGGGCAGAAACGTGAGCGCTTTCTGAATCTGAGGGTCCCAATCGGCCCGGATGCGCAAACCTTGCAACTGTCCGGCCTGGATGGTCACGATCTTGTCCTTGATGCCCATCTTCAGCCAGTCCATCGATGCAGTCAGATCGGCTTCGGTCCAGGGGATGTTCTGGGCCGTCAGGTACTGCTTGAACTCGCCGAGCACCGCGTCGTCCACCTGGAAGTTCTTGTCCACCGTGTGCTTCGACACATAGACCGGCGCGAACTGGAAGAACACATCCCGGTACGCCAACTCGTCCTCGAAGTGGCTGCTCTTGGGGGTTTCGATCTTCTCATCCGGAGTAATGCCGCCGCCGCCATAGACCGTTCGGCCTGAGTCGGTCAGCTTGACTTCCTGGTTGGTCGAGTTCGAGGGCAGCGCCCCGGCATGGTTGTAGTAGTAGTCGTAGAGCGAAACGCCTTCGTAATTGCGCTGAATAAGCCGCCCCGACGGCGTGTAATAGTGATACGTCGTCAGCGCCAGGCCGGTGTTCTCGCTCAAGTTGTAGACCGTCTGCACCAGTCCCTTGCCGAACGTCGTCTCGCCCACAATCAGCGCGCGGTCGTGGTCCTGCAGGGCGCCGCTCACAATCTCCGCCGCGGAGGCCGTATTGCGGTTCACCAGCACGACGATGGGAAACGTGCGCCCATCGTTGCCGTGCTGGGCCGTGTAGTTCACGTCGGGATACGCGCGTCCGCGTTGCGAGACAATGTTCTGTCCCTTGGCCAGCAGGTGATCGCACACGTCTACCGCCTGGCTCAGCAGCCCGCCGGGATTGCCGCGCAGGTCGAACACCAGACCTTTCAGGTTGGCGAAGCTGTCGATGGCTGCGTTGACCTCTTGCGCCGTCGTCTCCTGAAACTGCTTCAGGTGAATGTAGCCGACGCCGGGCCGAATCTCATAGGCCAGGTCCACCGAGGGGTTGGGAATCTCGTCGCGGACCAAATCAAAATTCAGCGGCTTTGCCTCGCCCACGCGCGCCATGGCCACCTGCACGTGCGTGCCCTTGGGCCCCTTGAGCGCCTTGGCCACCTGGTCTGAGGTCATGCCCTCGGTGTTCTTGCCGTCCACGGCGGCGATCACGTCACCGGGATGAATACCCGCCTTGAACGCCGGCGCGCCCTCCATGGGAAAGACGACATAGACCTTACCGCCGGCAAAGGGCTGCTGGATGGTCATGCCCACGCCATAGTAGCGACCGTGCTGCTCCTCGCGCATCCGCGCATAAGCCTTGGGGTCGTAAAAGTTCGAGTGCGGGTCAAGCACTCTCAACATGCCGGGAATCGCACCGTCGTAGATGGCCAAGTCGGCCTTGTCGCTGCCGATGGGTTCTGCGTAGTTCTGTTCCACGATTGCGTACACATTGGTGAACGACTTGAGGCTGTCGCGAAGCTGGCTCTCATCGGTCGAAGACTGGGCGCCCACCCTGCGCTGCAGGATGGTACCCGCAACGGCGCAGACGGCAAAGAAGAGAACGAGGGCAAAGAGTGCGCGGCGGGCGCGGGGAGTCATAGGCGGGAAGAACCTCCGGGCTGCGACGCGTCAGGTGTGCGAAAAAGGGCTGAAACGGCAGTCTTAACCTTAAAGTATAGCATCGCGCTGTTTGACGCCGGCATTCCTCATTTGGGTAGCCGCGCCCCAACGCTCGCCGGGTGCCCCAGGTCTCGTTTCTGCAACCTGGGATTCGACGAACCCCATTCTCCACCCCTCGCAGAGATCGCCTATCGATAGACGGCGCATTCCGCTGTCATTCGCGCCAGTTTCCATTCAGGAATCGCGCTTCTGCTGCCCAGCCATTTACAATGGCGTCTATACTCCAGGGATTGAGCAATTGACCCCTGCCGTGTCCAACCATATGACTCAAAGACTTTTTCGCAATCTCGCGGCTTTCGTGTTCGCCACGCTGCTGCTCGCATGTTCCGCCCTGGCGCAAACGCATCCCGCCGCGCCCGAGAGCCCGTACGGCGGCAACACGGTCGAGGATATCGTCGCCCGCGTGAACGATCAGATCATCACCAGCTCGGACTACGACCGCGCCATGAAGGAACTGGACGGGGAGATGCGGCAGCATGGCGCCACCATGCAGCAAATCTCCGAAGCCCACAACGATCTGCTCCGCAACCTCATCGACCAGCAGTTGCTGCTCTCCAAGGGCAAGGAGCTCGGCCTCACCGGAGAGACCGAGCTGATCAACCGGCTCAACGAGATTCGCAAGCAATATAACCTTGAAACCCTTGAAGACCTGGAAAAGGCCGCCAAGGAACAGGGTGTCTCGTTTGAGGACTTCAAGGCCAACATCCGCAACAACATCATTAGTCAGCAGGTGTTGCGCGATCAGGTGGGCCGCAAGGTTCAGTTCACGCAGGGCGAATTGCAGCGCTACTACGATGCACACGCACAGGAGTATGCCCGGCCGGAGAGCGTAACTCTAAGTGAGATTCTGGTTGCCGTGGCCCCGTCTCCGCTCACGCCTACTGCGCCCGGCAGTACTCCCGGGGACGATCCGGCTGCCCTGGCCGCGGCCAAGGCCAAAGCCGACGACATCGAGGCCAAGCTCCACGCCGGCGGCGACTTTGCCCAGTTGGCACGCAGCTTCAGCGACGGCACAACGGCCGCCGAAGGCGGCGACCTGGGCCAGTTCCAACGCGGCAAGATGGCCAAGGTCCTGGAAGATGCGACCTTCTCCCTCAAAGCCGGCGATATCACCGAGCCCATTCGCACTCGCCAGGGTTACATCATTTTCAAGGTGTCGCAACACAACCCTGGAGGCGTTCCGCCGCTCAAGGATGTCCAGCAGCAGGTGGAAGATTCCTTCTACGGCGCACGCATGGAACCGGCCATACGCGAATTCCAAACCACTATGCGCGAACAGGCTTTTATCGACATCAAGCCTGGGTATGCGGATTCTGGCGCCAGCGCCAAAGAGACCAAGCCGATCTACAGCGCCTATACTCCACCCGCACCCAAGAAAAAGAAGAAGGTCGAGCGCACCCGTTTCCGCGAGTCTACCCGCACCTTTCGGCAGAAGTCGGGACCGGCCCCGCCTGCTTTGGCCGCTACCCCGGCGCCGCCCACCGCCTCCAAGAAGAACGCCAGCCTGACCACGCAGAAGCCCGGCAAGAAGGAAAAGATCCGATACGGCAAGTCGCCGGTCAAGACCCTGCCCGCCGCCGCTACCCCAGCCAAACCCGAGGATACAGGCGCAGTGGAGCAAGCCGCCGCGGACACACCGGTGAATCCGCTAGAGACCAGACCCAAGCCGACCGAGAAGACCCGCTTTAGCTCTCGCGCCAAACAGCCCAGGCAGATCAAACCCAAAGGACCACACCCGGACAAGCTTGCTCCTGCCGCGCCCGGCGCTGCTGAAGTGGCCGACCGCCAGACCCAGGCCGCCCCGCTAGGCCTGGCCGGCGATACGGCTACCAAGAAAAAGAAAAAGAAGACAACTGAAACCGAAAAGACCCGGTTGAGCGCCAAGAGCAAGGAAGCCAATGCGAAGCCGGCCCCGGAGATGACACCTGCGCCGCCTGTTCCGGGAGCGCCTGGCCCGCAGATTCCGCCGCCCGCTCCGCCGCCCGCTCCGCCACCCGCACCCGCGCCGCAGCAATAGGCGCAGCAGAACAAACCGAACAGCCGGGCCTGGGACCTCAATCCCAGCCCGTTCGGCTTTTGGCAAGATCGGTCGTTTGCGTTAAGCTTTCGGAAGCATGAAAGACATCTACATTGCCGATCTGGCCAACTTCGACGAGGGCAAGCTCTTCGACGGCTACTTCCTTGTCCTCGCCAAGCAGCAGCGCACCACCAAAACCAACAAGCCCTATCTGAATCTGATCCTCGGCGACAAAACCGGTCAGCTTGAGGGCCGCGTCTGGGCGCCCGACGACCCGCGCATCGCCAGGGACTTCGACAAGGGCGACGTCGTCAAGGCGCGCGGAAGCGCCTCCCGATTCGACGACCGCCTGCAGATGAAGATCGATCAGCTCCGCCTTGCTCAGCCTTCCGAGGTGGACAAGACCGACCTGATGCCCTCGACCACCTACGACATACCCACGCTCTGGAATCAGCTTCTCGGCTTCGTCGACACCATCGCCAATCCCGACCTCAAGCTGCTGTTGGCTACTGTGCTGGCCGATCCCGCCCTCGCGCAGGCCTACCGCGAAGCGCCCGCAGCAAGGCAGCTTCATCACGCCTGGCTGGGCGGCTTGCTGGAGCATGTCGTCAGCCTTTGCACCCTGGCCGACCGCGTCGCCTCCCATTACCCGATCCTCGACCGCGACCTGCTGCTTACCGGCGTCGTCCTTCACGACATCGGCAAGATTCGCGAGCTCAGTTGGGAGATCGGCTTCGACTACACGATTGAAGGCAGTTTATTGGGCCACATTCAGATCGGCGCCGCTCTCGCAGAAAAGACCATGGACAGCCTGCCCAACTTCCCGGCGAAATTGAAGGTCCTGGTACTGCACCTGATCCTTAGTCACCATGGCAAGCTCGAGTTCGGCTCGCCGAAGCTGCCCATGATCCCCGAAGCCTTGGCGCTGAACTTCCTCGACGACCTCGACGCCAAGATGCAAGCTGTCTCCGGCGAATTCGAAAAGTCCATCCGCGAAGGCAAGAGCCCCGACGAACTAACCGGCAAAGTCTGGGCGCTCGACAACCGCCAGATGCTCAATACGCGCCGCTGGCTGGGAGTAGATAAGGAATAAGGAGCAAGGACAGGAGCCGCGCTTGGCGACGTATTCAGCGCCCCTCGTTCGAAACATTACGCGCAAAGAATCGGAACGCTAAGTTTGCTCAGGCGGCTCGTCTAGTCGTGACCTGGGTCCAGCGCCCGTCAAAGAGCAACATGTCGTAAATGGTATTGTGGATTTCAAGCTGATAACGGCCATGCGGCGGGTCGGCACTCAACCAAACGATTTCATGCTTGCCGTAAATCGGAGGGTTCGGGAATCCCTGCAAATTCCAGGAACGATACACTTCTACTTGCACTTCGCACTCAGCCGTAAATCCATTTCCGCGCAGCAGACCGGAAAAGTTGATGAGCTCTGGTCTCATAGCGCCTCCTACTCGTGGAAATCCACGAATTCTGCAGAGACTATTGCATAGCGGCAGAAACCGTGCAACCACAGAGGCGCTCGGCAAGGCAGCCGGCCGATCGATTCTATTCACCCGAAGAGAATCTTTGCCGAAAAGCTTCCGGCGTTTCGATCACAAACGCCGTTTGCCCGGCCAGCGTCAGCAGGTCAGTGTCACCTGTGACCAGGACATCGGCTTTGCCGCTTTGCGCTAGATCGAGAAACGGCTGGTCCTTCGCATCCCGGCACAGGACAGGGCAGGTTTCCGTTACTTCGATGGTCTCGCAGTAGCTGAGGTAATCACTCAGCAGTTCAAGTTGGTATTCGGCGTTCAACCTAAACTTGCGGTAGCCAAGAACCCATTTCAATTCCGCCACCGTCGCATGTGACACAAGCGAGATCGAGCGGCGCTCACGCCAGTGCTCCCTCAACCAAGCTAGGCGCGCACCCGCGAATACGAGCGCGGGAATAACGGCATTTGTGTCGAAGACAACTCTCAGCCGCTTTCGGTCGGTCACTGGCTTTCACGCGCCCATGCAATCGCATCCGCAACGTCCTGCTCCGTGATCCCCAGGTCGGCCAGATACTGCCGCACCTCATCGGCCTTGCTTGGGCGCAACGGCTTGAGAAGGATAGAGGAGCCGTCGGTGCTCACGTCGAAGTATTCCACCCCGTTGAAACGGGTAATTACCGCCTTGGGGAGCGTGATTTGGTTCTTCGTTGTCACTTTTGCCAGCATAATTCCACCATTCACGGAAACAAGGAAATCTTACCACATTCCCCGTGGCAGTTTCTCTCATCCCACAAACCAATCCCACTGCTCTTTAGTCAGCGGCGCCACCGAAAGCCGCCCGATAATCACCAGCGGCGACTTCGCAAACAGCGGCTCCGCCTTGATGGCGGTCAGCGTCTTCGGGTGCTTGAGCCGCTTGCCCACCATGACCTTGACGAGGGGAACCTTGGGATCGGCGGGGTCTACGCTGACCACGGTTCCCGTGCCCACGGCGGTGCGCTCGTCGCCAGTGTGATAGAAGATCCACTTGGTTCCCGCCTTCATCTCGCGCAGAAACTTCACGGCAGTTGGATTGGTGACGCCGTCCCAGACGGTCTCCTTGTCGGCAACGAAATCGTCAAAAGAGTAGACATCGGGTTCGGTCTTGAAGAGGAAGTAGCTCATTTCAGTAGTCAGTTCTCAGTGATCAGTTGTCAGTTCGGAGCGCGGAGCAGCGGCGTTCGCGAGCATGGAAGCAGAATACATCAGAATGGGTCCTGGACTCGGATCGGCGCCTCGGAGAACCTCATCTGCTCCAGCCAACGGAAAACTGATAACTGACCACTGACAACTGACCACTGTCCCTCCGTTACAATCAATAGAATATGATTCGTTTCTCAACCGCCGGCGAATCCCACGGAGAAGCCCTCATTGCCCTCATCTCCGGGCTGCCCGCCGGCGTGCCCGTCGATCTCGATTTCGTCAACCGCGAACTGTGGCGCCGTCAGCAGGGCTATGGCCGCGGCGGACGCATGAAGATTGAAACCGACAAGGCCCACATTCTCTCCGGCGTGCGCCACGGCAAGACCATCGGCTCGCCCATTGCGATCGAAATCGTCAACCGCGATTGGAAGAACTGGGAAGAAAAGCTCCCCGTCGAAACCGGCGACCCAGCCAAGCACCAGCCGGTCGCCTCGCCGCGTCCCGGTCACGCCGACCTTGCCGGAGCACTCAAATACAACTTCCCCGACGCGCGGTACGTGCTGGAGCGCGCCTCGGCCCGCGAATCTACCGGGCGCGTCGCCGCCGGGGCGCTGGCCAAGCTCTTTCTTCGCACTTTGGGCATTGAAGTCGCCAGCCACGTCATTCGAGTCGGCAGGGTCGAGCTTGATCGCGCCGCCGATTGGGACGAAATCGACGCAGTAGCCGCCAAGGATGAGATCATGCTCAGCTGCGTCGATCCCGCCACCGAAGCGCGCATGAAAGAAGAGGTCGAGGAAGTCTCTCGCACCGGCGACACTGTGGGCGGCGTCTTTGAAGTGGTGGTCCACGGCGTTCCCGCGGGCCTGGGCACCTACGCCAACTGGGACGAGCGCCTCGACGGCCTGCTCGCCTGGTCGGTGATGAGCCTTCAGGCCGTCAAGGCAGTCGAGATCGGCCGCGGTGTCACTGCCGCCGAGTCCTTCGGTTCCAAGGTCCACGACCCCATCCATTACGCGGCCGGGGAGACCGGCAAAACCACCCGATTCACCCGCCCGCAAAACAACGCCGGCGGCATCGAGGGCGGCGTTTCGAACGGCGAAGACATCGTGGTGCGCGGCTATCTCAAGCCCATCTCCACCCTCCGCCGCCCGCTTGAATCGGTGCGCTTTGACACCCGCGAGGCCACGAGCGCCAGCTACGAGCGCAGCGACATTTGCGTTGTGCCGGCTGCGGGCGTGGCCGCCGAGGCGATGGTCGCGCTGACCGTCGCTGGCCTGGCTCAAGAGAAGTTCGGCGGCGACTCAGTGCTGGAATTGAAACGAAATTTCGACGGATACATCGAACAAATACGGAGATTTTGACAGAGGGAAATGATTCTCACGATAGTTAAATACCCCGAGCCGGTGCTCTCGCAGCCCGGAGAACCGGTCACCGAATTCAACGCGGAACTGCGCAAGCTGGTCGCCGACTTGTTTGAGACCACCTACGCCAATCAGGGCGTTGGCCTGGCTGCGCCGCAAGTCGGCGTGTCGAAGCGCGTGACTGTGATCGATGTCAGCATGGGCAAGAATCCCAAAGACAAGCTGGTGCTCATCAATCCCGAGATCATCTTCAAGGAGGGCAAGGTTTACGAAGACGAGGGCTGCCTGAGCTTCCCCGATATTCGCGAGAAAGTCGTCCGCTCCGCCAGAGTGAAGATTCGCGCTCAGAATGAGCACGGCAAATGGTTCGAGATGGACGGTGAAGATCTGCTGGCACGCGCGATGCAGCATGAGATCGACCACCTCGACGGCATGCTGTTCATCTTTCGTATGAGCGCTCTCAAGCGCGACCTCAATCTGCGCAAGATCCGCAAGATGCAGCGCGCGGGCGAGTGGTAGACCAAATGGCCGCGACGCTGAGACTCGTTTTTTGCGGGACTCCTCTGTTCGCCGTGCCCACCCTCGAAGCATTGCTGGCGGCAGGACACGAAGTTGCGTTGGTGGTCTCTCAGCCCGACCGCCCTGTCGGCCGAAATCAGCAGCTCACCGCTCCGCCAGTCAAGAAATCCGCCGTCGCCGCTGGACTGCCTGTCACGCAGCCGGAAAAAATCCGCAACAACGCCGAGTTTCGCGCCCAGCTTGAGGCAATCGCCCCCGACGCGATCGTCGTAGTTGCCTATGGCCGCATCGTTCCGCAATGGATGCTGGCGCTGCCGCGGCTGGGCTGCATCAATTTGCATGGGTCGTTGCTTCCCAAATACCGAGGCGCCGCGCCCATCCAGTGGGCCGTGGCAAACGGCGATGCGTTCACCGGCAACACCACCATGCTGCTTGAAGAGGGCCTCGACACCGGACCGATTCTGCTGCAGCAGACCGTCGAAATCGCCCCCGATCAAACCGCCGCCGATCTGTTCGATCTGATGGCCAAGGCGGGCGCGCCGCTGGTTGTCGAAACCGTGGCCGGCCTCGCCGCGGGAACGATTCACGCTGAGCCGCAGAACCACTCTTTCGCTACGTTCGCGCCGCTGCTCGACCGCGAAGACGGTCGCATGGACTTTGCCGCCCGCACCGCTATCGAGCTCAAGAATCGCTGGCGCGGCTTTCAACCCTGGCCTGGAGCGTTCACCGAGCTCGACGGAAAGAAGCTAATCGTGCATCGCATGGAAGTCGCCACCGCGCCGCACTTAGCCGAGCCTCTTCTCACTGAACCAGGCAGCCTTCACATCGAAAGCCATCGGCTCTTCGCAGCCTGCGCGGAAGACACATGGCTCGAACTCATCGAGCTTCAGCTTGAAGGCAAGAAGCGCCTCCAGGCAGCCGAGTTCCTGCGCGGAAACCCACTGGCAACTGGCACAAAGCTGGGGGCTCGAAACCCATGATCGCTCTGCGGCAACCAGGCAGCGAAAAGACAGCGCCGAAGAATCGCGTGTCAGAAATCTCTCCCGCACGAAAAGCCGCCTTCGACATCCTCATAGCCATCGAACGCGGCCAATCCCACTCCGACGATCTGCTTCGCGGCAAAGCTGTCAATGTTCTTTCCGCGCCAGACCGCAATCTGGCCACAGCGCTTGTCCTCGGCGTCCTCCGCTGGCAGATTCGCCTCAACCACCAACTCCAGGCGCTGCTCAAACACCCCAACGCACGGCTTGAACCTGAAGTCCTGATTGCGCTCCAGCTCGGCGCCTTCCAAATCCTTCATCTCGATCGAATCCCCGCCCGCGCAGCCATCGATGAAAGCGTCGAGCTCGCCAAGCAAGCCGGTCACCGCTTCGCTTCCGGAATGGTCAACGCCGTCCTGCGCAAACTGGTCAACGCGCCCGCCGCGAACTTTTCCGAAGATTCCGCCACCAACCTGGCGCTCGCCCAAGCTCATCCCGCCTGGATGGTCGCGCGCTGGGCCAATTTCTACGGCCTTGACGCCGCACGCGCCCTCTGCCACCACGGCCAGAGTCAGCCCGCCCTCACGCTCCGTATTCACGACTCAGCGGTAGCCGGCGAACTCGCAGCCGACGGCATTCAGCTCGACCCTGGCGAACTGCTCACCGCCGCTCATACCTTAATCTCAGGCGACATCGCCGGCAGCGCAGCCTTCACAGAAGGGCGACTGCGCATTCAGGATGAAGGCTCGCAGTTGATCGCTGAACTCGCCAGTTGCAGCGGCCACGATCTCAACCACAAGACGAGAAGAATCCTCGATTCCTGCGCCGCGCCTGGCAACAAAACGCTCATCCTCGCCCAGCGCAATTTGAAGGCCCGCATCCTCGCCTGCGAGTCCAGCCCGCAGCGCTTCGAGCAGTTGCGCGAGCGCCTTGCCCCGCTCGGCGATAGAATCGAATGCCGCCTCGCCGACGCGACGACGATTGATGAGAACTCCACCTTCGACCTTGCTCTCGTCGACGTCCCGTGCAGCGGCACCGGCACACTGGGCCGCAACCCCGAGATTCGCCACCGCCTTCGACTCGACGATCTGGATCGCCAGGCCGAGCGGCAGCGTTCCATTCTTCGCGCAGCGCTCCGCGCCGTCCGCACTGATGGCCGCGTTGTCTACTCAACCTGTTCGCTGGAACCTGAAGAAAACGAGCAGGTCGTCGCCGCGATCCTCGAGGAAACTCCAAATGCACGGCAGATTTCGCTCGCATCCAGCATTGAGGCGCTGGAACGCGAAGGCATTTTGATCCCCAGCGGCGCAGAACGCCTCAGAGCATCGCTAACGCCGGAGGGCGCGCTCCGCCTGCTCCCAGGCGCATTCCGCACCGACGGTTTCTTTGTCGCTCTGATTGAGAGAGTTGTCTGAAAAGACGGCCCGGGGGACAAAAACCTGACTCGCTAACTCGCTAACTTGCTAACTTGCCAAGAAGTTACTCCGGCCCTAACTTCAACTCCGCATAGTCCCGCCCCAGCAAACCGCACAGCGCCTCGACGACCAGTTCGTGATCGTCCCGCTGCGCCAGACCGGAGACAGTCACGCTGCCCACCACGCCCGTGCCCGCGACAGCCAGCGGAAAAGAACCGCCGTGGGTTGCGTAGTCGCTCACCGGCAGCCCTTGTCGTTCAAGCAGCGTTTCGTTCTTCAGCGCGAGTTTCAGGCCGACGGCATATGAGCTGCGGTGGAAGCGCGCCACCACGTTGCTCTTGCGCCGCACCCACTCCGCGTTGTCCGGCGATGTGCCTTCAAGCGCCGCATAGAAGAGCGGCTGCCCAAAACGCCGGACATCGATCGCAACTCCCAGGCCGCGTTCCACCGCCAGCGACCTCAACCGGGCGCCCAGTTCCCACGCCAACTTCATGTCCACAGCCGGCAACTGCAACTCACGCTCCTGCAGCGCCACCCGCTCAAGATCCTCTTTCAATCCCATCGACCCCTGCCTCCCGATCGCCACTCATCCCGTCCAGGCTCGCGGCGTCCCAAGCCTGATCTCTGACCCCTGATCTCTGTCTGCCTACTTCGCAACCATCAGCTTCACCACCGTATCCTGATCCACGCGCGATCCGGCCATGGGCGTCTGCGCCAGCACCGCGCTCGGCTTTACCGGCAATCGCGGCGGCGCATCGCCACTTGCCACCGGCGGCACCGCAACATCCACAAAACTGGTCGTCGACTTGATGCCCACCCTGGTCAACTGCGCCTGCGCATTGACTACCAGCGACCCCACAAGGTCAGGCATGACGTATCCGTCGGGCGCATCGCCGTTCGGCGCGGCCACCAGCAAGTTGATGCTGGGCCGGGCAATCCCCTGGGCGTGTGCCGGCGGGTCCTGCGCCAGAACCGTTCCCTCCGCTGCTCCAGCGTAAGCCAGGCGGGCAGTCGTTCCCAACTCCAGCCCTGAGCGCCGCAGAGAAAGCGCCGCAACCCGCTCCTCTTTGCCCACTATGTCGGGCACGTCCACCTTTTGCGGCCCAAGGCTTTCCGCCACGCGCACCTTCCACTCGCGCCGCACCACCGTTCCCGGCTCCGGCGACTGCGACAGAATGTGTCCGGTAGCCACGTCCCCCGAGTAATAGCGATTGTCCACGTCCAGGCTGAGGCCCAGTCCGGCAGTCTCGCTGCGCGCATCGGGCGCCGTCATTCCCTTCAGATCGGGCACCTGCACCTCCGCGCCGTGAATGGCGAAGTGCATGGTCGTGATGGCCGCAAGCAGCGCCACCGTCACCAGCGCCATCAACAGCGAAGCGATCTGAAAGAAATTCACAAGCGGCCGGCTCTTCATGCCTCGGGCTCTCCGCTTTCGAAAACAATCTCGTGCTCGATCTGCGCCGTCTTCTCCAGCATCTTCGAGACCGTACAATACGTGTTCCTCGATAGCGCGACAGCGTCTTCCACTGCCTTGCGGCTCAGATTTCCCCTCACCATATACGTCAGCTTGATGTGTGTAAAAACCTGTGGAGGCGTCTTCGCCTGCTCGGCTGTTGCCGTGACCCTCAACCCTTCAAGGAGCTGCCGTTTCTTTTGCAGGATAGAAACCACGTCCACGCTCGTGCATCCGCACAGCGCCATCAGCACCGCTTCCATCGGACTCGGGCCTTGAGCGTGCGCAGGGTCCGCGTCGAAGAAAACCGAATTGCCGTTCTCCGCAATTCCCTCGAAAATCTTGCCGCCCTTCCATTCACTATGCGCAATCATTCCCTTCTCCTTCTCATGCGTTCTACCGCAAGTTATCCGTCACCGGCTCGGGATGAATCAGCACTCGATACACTTCCGGGCACTCCAGCTTGAATCGGTCTTCAAGCTCGGTAATCGCCAGGTGGACTCGCTGCATCGGCAAATCGTCCGGCAAAGTGCAATGGCAACTTACAGAAATGTGCTCGCCGGCCCGGCCCACCATGATCTCGTGTACGTCGATAATCTCCTTGAACTGTTTGGCTGTGGCCTTGAGCGCAGACTCGATCTTGCGATCTTCTTCGACCATTTCCTCGGGCTGCTCAATGGTGGCCGGTTCGCTTTCAATATGCGTCAGCACAGCATCGATCTCCGGCGCCTCGCGCAGAATCTCCGCCTCAAGCGCGCACACAAACTCATGCGCCGTCTTGAGCGGCATGGTCTCGTCCAGTTCCACATGCTGTTCCACGCGCAGCCGTCCGTGATGCGACTGCACGCTCAGCTCGTGAACGCTCACGTTGTTACGCGCCGCCACCGCCCGCACCCGGTCGAACACGCTCTCCGTCCTGGCTTCGCGCGGCACCGTGTGGATGACCACGTCCGCATCCGGCAGCGCCCGGTGCGCAGCATCGGTGGCCTCCCTCACCAGCTCCCCAGTGTGCTCAAAGGTAAAGCGCCGCGGCAGCGCCAGCGTCAGGTCGGCAAAATAGCCTGAACCGGATCGGCGCACACGCGCCTGTTCCACCTCGAGCACGCCCTTTACCTGCTCCACTTCGCGCACCAGCCGCCGCCGCGTCTCTACCGGAACCTCATCCATCAGCACAGACACGGACTCGCGGCCCAGGTACAGCGTCATGCGCAGGATCATCAGCGAAACCACCATCGCCGCAAATGGGTCCGCATAGCGCAGCCAGCCGATGCCGAACTGCGTTCCCACCCAGCTTGCGCCCAATCCGCACAGCACCGCTACCGTCGACCAGATGTCGGATGCGAAGTGGAACGCATCGGTGGCCAGCGCGGGCGATCCCGTCCGCTTCGCTACCGCCCGCAGCCGCTGCGACCGCCAGTAATCGACGCCGATTGAAGTCACCAGCACCAGGGCCGGCCAGATCGAGTGGTGAATCACCACTGTGTGGCTGAAGACGCGCTGCATCGCCTCATAGATAATCCATGCGCAGGAGACGGCCATCAGTCCTGTTTCGAGGAATGCCGACAGATTCTCAATCTTGCCGTGACCATAGGTGTGGTCCTCGTCGGCCGGCTTGTCGCTCACATGCACCGAGAAAAAAGTCAGCGTCACGCCCACCAAATCCAGACCCGAGTGCGCCGCGTCCGACAGCACGCCCAGTGAGCCTGACAATAGCCCAGCCGCCAGCTTGAGTACCGTCATTGCCGCGGCCGCCAGCATGGAGTGCAGCGCCACGCGCCGCTTCTCGACGGAAAACTCAGCCAGACTGGATACTGTCGAATTCATTGCGCTCCTGAAGCTATCGCATTCTCAAAAACCCAGATCGAATCTTTCGCGTTCATGCACTTCGCTTGCCCGTATACAACCCCGCAATCCCAAATGTGTACGGCCGCCACGCACATTCCGCATATCCCGTAGCCTCCATCAACTCGAGCATCTCCGCAGGCGGAGGAAAATTCCCTACCGAAGTGGGCAGATAGCGATATGGCCCGTCTTTGCCGCAAATTAACTTACCAATCGCAGGCAGCACATGGCGAAAATACACCGCATACGCTTTGCCCATCAGCCCTTTCGGCTCAGCGAAATCCAGAATCCCCAACTGCCCTCCGGGCTTCAACACCCGGTTGAACTCCTTCAGGCCGGCTTCGTAGTTGGCAAGATTCCTGAATCCGAAAGCCGTCACGATCAGATCCAACGACGCCGGCCGCAACGGCAGATGCAGCGCATCGGCTTCGATCGCCACTGCGTACGGCGCGCTCCTATCGCCCGCGCGCTCCCCAAATCTTCTCCCTGCGCGGCTCAGCATTCCACGCGCAAAATCAGCCGCCAAAATCGGCCGGGCCCCTGGCGCCCTGCCCTTCAGTAGCGCCATCGTCATGTGTCCGGTCCCGCAGCATACATCCAGCACCGCCGCATCGGGATCGGCCAGTATTGCTTTGAATCGCCGCGCCGTCTGCCACCACCAGAGCCGATCCACGCTGGCCGACAAAACATGATTCAGCAGGTCGTAGCGCGGCGCAATCTGGTCGAACATCTGCCTGACAGCCTGAGCCGCGCCCGCTTCATCCTCCGCACCTGCCGGCCTGGCGCCAAGCGTCGTCATCTAACTGTGCGTCTCCCCGGCCCGCGCCAGCATATAGCCGACCGCCGCCTCCAACTCCGCCGCAGTCACGTCTTCCACCACCCCCGCGTCGCCGATGCCAACCGGCAGCACAAACCTTCTCACGCCGCCCACATTCTTCTTATCGGCGCCCGTTGCCGCAACGAGTCTGGCTGCGCGCAACTTCAGAGGCGGCAGAGGCCCATACAGATGAATCAAGTTCTCCAGCCGCTCGAATTGGTGTGCGCTGATCGTTCCCCGTTTTCGCGCCAGATAGAGCGCAGCCACCATGCCCCATCCCACCGCCTCGCCATGCAGCAGAACCTTGTAGTGCGTCGCCTGCTCGATCGCATGACCCACCGTGTGCCCCAGGTTCAGGATCATGCGCAGTCCCTGCTCGCGCTCGTCAAGATTCACTACGGTGGATTTCATCCGGATCGACGCTGCAATCACTTTTTCCAGGGCTCTCGGATCGCGCCCCAGCACGTCGTCTACGTGCCCTTCCATGAACCGCACCAGCGTCCGGTCGCGGATGATCCCCGCCTTCACGCTCTCCATCAGCCCCGCGCGCAGTTCGCGGTCGGGCAGCGTCCCCAACACTCCAATATCGGCAAAAACTGCCAGCGGATGATGAAAGCTCCCGACAAGATTTTTCCCCTCGGGCAGGTTCACGCCCGTCTTGCCGCCCACGCTTGAGTCCACCTGCGCCAGAAACGTAGTCGGAACCTGCACATAAGGAATCCCGCGCATGTAGATAGCAGCCAGAAACCCGCCCACATCGCCCACAATCCCGCCGCCAAAGGCGATCAGCAGCGATCCGCGATCCCCGCCGGCCCGCGCCATCTCCCGCAACAAGCGCTCCACGCTGGCCAGCGTCTTGTATTTCTCCCCCGGCTCAAGAAACAGCACCACAGGCGGCTCGGCAAACGAAGCCTGCAACACCTCGCCCCACAGCGCCCAGATCGGCGCCGAAGTCAGCACAAAAACCCGTCGCGGCAGTTTGCCCGCAACTCTCTCGATGCGCGGCGCCAGCGTCTCGATCAGCCCGCTCCCCGCAATCGCGTCGTATTTCGCCGTTGGTGTCTCTACCCGTATCGTGTGCATGCTGCTTTGATCTTAAATGGACGCCGTCTCCGATTTCCGCCTCGCACGAATTGTCGAACCATGCCACGCGAAAATGTGCGGACCAGCTCTGCACAAAACAGCGAACCGCCAATTTGGGAGCTATACTATCCCCCTGTATAGGTGATGAAATAGATGATAGAATAGAGGCGGAGTTGATGGAATGTCACCGAGAGAAGAGCCGATCCGCGGAACAGGAAGGCCAGAAACTTTTCGCAGAATCGCGCGCAACCGAAACCGAATGAAGCTCTCCACCACGGTAGCGGCGGAGAACTTTTCCTTTCTCGAATCCATGGTCAGCACCGGTCGAACCGACTCGATCGCGGAGGCTGTGGACCTGGCGATCGCGCGGTTTCGCAGGGTTGAAAACCGCGCCCGGTTGGAGGCGGCGACCGCCGCGTACTTCGACGGCCTTAGCTCGGAAGCGCAGGCAGAAGAGCAGTTGTTGGCTGAACACCTTCATCTGAGCACCGCAAGCCTGGACTTCGACCTTGAGCACTGATGCGAAGCCCAAACGCGGAGAAATCTGGCGCGCCGACCTCGGCGACGGCAAGAAGCACGCCGTGGTCGTCGTCTCTCTCGACCAAAGAAATCTCAGCGAGCGGACGTCTTCCGTGCTGGTTGTTCCATTCGGCAGTTATGGCGCCGAAGGCCCAACCGTGCTGCGCATGACGCTCGGAGAAAGCGGCCTGCCGGAACTATCGTTTCTCATGGCGCATTTCATTCAGGTGCTGCCGAAGGAGCGACTTCTGGACCGGTTGCCGCGCACTCTTTCAGCCGGCCAACTCCGCGAACTGGTCGCCATGATCCGCCGGGCTGTAGACCCGGATGCTCCCTATATCCGTTCTTGACCGAACACTAAGGCTTAGGCCGCCTATCATTCGTGCAACCGAATTTGGAGAATAGCAATTCATCCCGTGTCTCACACCGCCCGGCAAAGTCGCGATGGATCGCTATCGCTGCAAAAGGTCGATGGGTTTGGTGAAGTCGGTTACGCGAATATGCTGGGCCAGGGATGGGTGCTGGCGCTGCACGGCCAGGAACATCTCCCAGGCTACGCGGCGGTAGCTGAAGTGGCCGGCAGGGGCGGAGCGAAGCTCGCTGATATATTGGGCTTCGGCGAAGTCCATCTTGAAGAGGGACCGGACGCGCGTGGCCAATGGGAGCAGGTAGAGGGCGGATTGCTCTGCTTCTGGAGCGCCGCTGGTTGCGATCTGCGCGCTGGCGCGATGAGCGGCCTCGATCGCGGATTGGTAGTCCGCCAGGACTCCGGCTTCGGCCAGGATGTGAATGCTGCCGGAACCTGCATCTGAAGCAAGATCGCCCGAGGTAGGGGTTTCATAGCCGTGCATCGCGGAGAAGGGCTGAATGATCTGGGTGCAGCGGCGATGACGATGCATGTCGCGGAAGCCGCCGATGTCCATGAGAATGTCGAAGCGCAGGGCGGCTCCGGCATGGAAGGCGCGCAGTGCTTCGTCGTGGCGGCCGCGGTGGCGCGCACCCAGCTCGATGATTTCAGAGACGCGGGCGGCGGGAAGTTGGCCAACAAGATCGCGAATCTGGCGGTAGGGGTGGTGGGCGGCGGAGTAGAGCAGCGTGGACGCGAGTTCGACTTCGAGGGTCTCAGTGCGTTCGACCAGGTCGACGAGCGGCGCGGCGGCGATGGGCTGGCCAGCCAGGAGTTCGGCGGCAGCCTGGGTCAATTCCGCCTGTGTTCGCTGTAGGTAGTCGTTGGGTTGGGCGTACTTCACCAGAGTTGGGGCGGTGCGGACTTCTCTGGTCAGAAGATGGGCGGCTTCGGCGGCCAGGTCCGGCGCTGCCGTCAGGTCAAGCGCTGAGAGCATCTCCACAAAGGCGGCTGCTGGCTGAGCGTTGACGTTCCAGGCGGGGC
>Ga0224559_1000202_pt1 | contig 40897 bp, 60 predicted proteins | sample 714S33034metaG_FD_180676 | JGI IMG/M metagenome (GOLD analysis project Ga0224559, IMG submission 180676) | Peat soil microbial communities from Stordalen Mire, Sweden - 717 S3 30-34 | ecosystem: Environmental > Terrestrial > Soil > Wetlands > Peat | place: Sweden: Norrbotten County, Stordalen... | reverse complement strand
AACGTGGTTTTAGTGCATCGAGTAGATGCAACGCACTTGAAAAATACGGAACCAAGTAGCAACGCGGTTTAAGTGCACTGGATAAGTGCAACACCAATCTTCCGCACAAGTGTATGAACTGTAGCAAGTAGCAACGCAGTTAAAGTGCGCTGGACAAGTGCAACGTTTCCTCCTACAGCTGCATCCATCTCGTCCAAAAGTAGTAACGCAGTTTGAGTGCACTGGACAAGTGCAACGCTTTATCGCAGTCTATGAATTTATGAATGATTCGTAGTAATGCGGTTTTAGTGCGCTGGACAAGTGCAACTTGCTTGGGTCGCCCTTATCTCTTGGCCGATAGTGTAGTAACGCGGTTTTAGTGCACTGGACAAGTGCAACGCCAGTGCCGTCGAAACGGCAAGCCGAGGGGCATTGTAGCAACGCAGTTTGAGTGCACTGGACAAGTGCAACCTTCGGAATCGGCGCTTTATTGACGCTTTGTCACGCAGTAATGCAGTTTTAGTGCACTGGACAAGTGCAACACGCTGAAGTAGTAACGCGGTTTCAGTGCACTGGACAAGTGCAACTATGACAATGTACGCTCCTCGAATGAAACTACGCGTAGCAACGCAGTTTTAGTGCACTGGATAAGTGCAACCCATCGAATTTTGCGATGAAGTGCAGGGTGTCTCGTAGCAACGTAGTTTCAGTGCACTGGACAAGTGCAACCGCCCACAGATAACGTGCTCCTGCTGGACCCGGCGTAGCAACGTAGTTTTAGTGCACTGGACAAGTGCAACATCCAGATATGCGAGGTAAATTTCACGGCTTTACGCAGCAACGAAGTTTTAGTGCATCGGATAGATGCAACCACATAAATGTTGTCTTTGCCCATCTCGGCACCTCGTAGCAACGAAGTTTTAGTGCACTGGACAGGTGCAACCCGTTCGTCCAGAGAGCATCATCGGAGACATTGGGCGTAGCAACGCAGTTTTAGTGCACTGGACAAGTGCAACCACTTAAGTTTGCCTTTTTTGTCAACATGCACAGTAGCAACGAAGTTTTAGTGCACTGGACAAGTGCAACATAGTCGGGTTCCCACTCCATTGGGAGATTATTGTAGCAACGCAGTTTTAGTGCATCGGATAGATGCAACTGTATACGTCTGACGAAGAAGTGGACATTCCACCGTAGCAATGCGGTTTTAGTGCATCGAATAGATGCAACCCGGTAATCGCGACAACCTCGCGCCTCATGAGCACGGCAGCAAAAAAAGGAATCGGTTACGCCACTTTCTTCTTGGGGCGTCCGCCAAAATAATGATCGCGTGGGTGGCTTTTTGCCGCCAGCTTAGAAAAGTATTCTGTACCCTTCTTGCGCACCAAATTGTTGCCGGCAATGGCGGCAATCTTTCTATAAAAATCTGGATCGGCTTTCGTCAACTTGGTTTTCTTTTCCATGCGCGCAGCATAAGGCAAACTCCGCTGCGCGTCTACTCTAATTTTTTACAGTAGACAAAAAATCGGATTCAGACTATCTCTCAAATTATCAGAGACGCATGCCCCCCGGTTGGCGGGAATAAGCAATGGCTCAAGCCTGGCAATGGCCTAGGCTATTGTCGTTTTTGGCCTTGAGGAGATCATGCACATGGCCGCTGCTGTTCAAGCAGTCCGCAACAGCCGAATTGACATTCCTGATGGAAAGCGCCGACCACAGGATTTCTGGAAATATGTTGACCGTACTGGCAACTGTTGGAACTGGACAGGAACCGTAGTGGCGCGCTACGGACAAATTTGGTGGAACGGTAAGGTTTTCAAAGCAAATCGGTTGGCGTATCTGTTGTTTGTTGGTCCTATCCCTGACAGATTACTTGTGTGTCATAGCTGTGACAACACTCTTTGTGTTCGTCCAAGCCATCTGTTTTTAGGAACGGACCTAGATAACCAAGCGGATGCTGCTGCAAAGAACCGTAAACCGTGGGGAGAAAACAATCCCCATGCAAAGCTGACGCTTGAACAAGTTGGAACGATCCGGAAAATGTACTCTTGCGGATCTGCCTCACAAAAACAAATTGGCAAGCAGTTCGGCGTCAGTCAGTTCTGCATTTGGACCATCGTGAAAGGAGTCACATGGAAAAGAGCCCTGTGCCCTCACTTGACAAAATCGTAAGCAAAGCTAGATTGCGTCGTCAAATTCACGTTTCTGCGCTGAATATGGCGGCAGATTGCGGCCAGCGCTTTCTTTTTCGCTACATCCTCGGCATCAAGTCGCCACCGAACGCATTTCTGCTGGTGGGCAAATCCACAGACGAATCGGTGACGCAGGATCTCGACCACAAGATCGAGACAGGGGAGCTGTTGAAGCGCGACGACGTGCTCGCGATCTCGGCCGCCAAGTTCGAGCAGGAGCAGAAAAACGAACCCATCGAACTCGACCAGGACGAGAAAAAGGACGGCAAAAGCCTGGACCAGGTATTGGGCGAGGCAAAGGACAAAGCGCTTTCTTTGTCCGGATTGCACCACGACGAGGCGGCACCGAAAATTCAGCCAGTCCGCACACGCCGTAAATTCTCCGTGGACATGGACGCTTTTTTGCGCTCCCGGGCAAAAGAATTGCACGCTTCGGCAGAAGCGACGCCCGACAAATACGCGGCCAATATCCTGCACGCACAGGCGCGGTCATTAAATGCCGCTGCCCGCACAGGCGTTGATTTCGTGGGTGAGCAGGACGTGCAGGAAATTGTGCATGACGGAGATAAAGAATTGCTCGTCATCCGTGACACAAAGACATCCGCTAAATCGCCTACTCCGTCGTACATGGACGGGAACAATAAAGCGGGCACGGCCGATGATTCCAACCAGTTGACTGCGTACGCGACTGCCAGCTACGTCGTGGACGGGAAATTGCCCGACAAAATGGTGTTGGATTTTCTGGTCCGCACGAATGCCGCAAAGCCGACATTAAAATACGTGCCCACGGTCACAACACGCAGTATAGACGACGTGCAGGTATTTTTAAACCGCTTTGCCAATTTGATCCACGCCATGAAAACCGGCGTCTTTGTACCGGCGAATCAAAGCTGGTGGGGATGCGATCGAAAATGGTGCGGATATTACCAAATCTGCGGCTATGTGAGACATCCCGTGCTGGTACAGATCACAAAAGGAGAGGAAAATGCCTGAAACTGGAATGATGGTCGCAAATACGCAGGGCATGACGGTCGTTAATCAGGACTGGGAGCGGCCAGAAAACCTTGAACTGATCAAGCAAACAGTGGCACCAGGGTTGTCTGACCCGGAATTCATGATGTTCTGCCATGTGGCGCGCGTGCGGCGACTCGATCCGCTCCAAAAGCAAATCTATGCCATCAAGCGGCGCACATGGAATTCAGAGACTGGCCAATATGAAGAGCGGATGGTGCTCCAGGTGGGCATTGACGGCTTCCGGTCGGTCGCCAATCGCACCGGCCTGTACATGCCGTCTGACAAGCTGCCGCTGGTGGAAGGGCAGGGAACAGACAATCTTCGCGTGACAGTGTGGGTGCAAAAATGGCACGAACAGTCTTCGCAATGGAAAGAATTTGGCGCAACGGCGTACTATCGGGAATCTGTGCAAACCAAGAAAAACCGGGCAACAGGTAAGCTGGAGCCTGTCTCCCAATGGGAAAAAATGCCGCTCGGCCAGACCGAAAAGTGCGCTGAATCGAAGGCCATTCGCCGCGGTTGGCCGGAAGAGCTGGGGCAGTTTTATATCCCGGAGGAAGTGTCGTCGACGATTGAAGGAGATCCCGTGCCGCCAGTAAACCACAAGCTGGACAAAGTCCGGCGCGAGCTGGGCACGCTCAAGGTATCTTCGGAGCCCAATCGCGGCCATGGCCATGAAGGAACGCAGCGGGCACCAGACGCCGTAATCTGCGCGGAGTGCCGCACCTTGAATGGCCACACGGCAGACTGCTCGCTGGGCAAGAAGGCGAGTCAGAAAAAGCCCAGCAAGCGGGAAGAATGGGAGACGCGGCCTGGCCATGACCCCAAGATCCATATTTCTTTTGAAGATGCCGTGACGCTGTTCGATATTCAGCGCAAGCTGAACCTGACAGAAGATCAGATCAAGGCGTTTCTCGACAAGGAGTTTGAAGTTCAGCATCGGTACTTGATCCGGCAGGATCAGTTCCAGCAAGTGCTCGATGCCATTCAAGAACAGTTTGGCAAAAAGCAAGAAAAGGGCAGTGATCCTGCGGACAAGTTGTTCCTGTAAGCCCATGCCGACCGTGGTAGAGAACGCAGATGTTTATTGTTCTTGGCCACGGTCGCATAATAGGGGAGAAAAAGCGCAAAGAAAGCGTATGATTTTTGCGTAATAAAAATAGCCCCAAGGAGCTATGTCAATATGCCATTACGCATGATGGAACAAAGCAAGGCTTTCCCGAAAAAGTCGCATATCGATCTGTATAAGCCGTTGATTGATGCGGCGTTGAATGCATCGCTGGGAGAAGACGGTCTGCCGAAGGTCGCAATTGAAGACTTTGCCAACGCTATTTTGGCGGCAAAAGCAGCCAATGTGATCCGAACCTTCAGCAGTGCCAACAACCATAATCTGTGGGTTTCGTGCCCGCCAAATTCCAAAAGCGTTTATGTCTACAAATCGAATAAGCCACGTCGGACGCGGACGAATAATCATGTTGCCCCTTCCACCGAGCCAGAAGCGCCGAAGGCACCTGAGGCCCCTACGGCTTGAACAACACGCTCATTTGAAGGCATTGACAGTGGCGCTCACGAGGCATAAACCGAGCGCCACCGCGTAAGCCGAGGGAAAGATGCTCGGGGGAGGGAAGACCATGATGCCTAGCCAGGAATTCACCAAAGCATTTGAAGCGCTTTTGAAGCAGCATGATATTCACTCTGCGGTTTTGTGCTGGGTTATGCAGGATAGCAACGACCCCGAGGTCGTGGAGGGGGATCACTTTCTGTTTGGCTGCCCGAAGTGCGCCGGGAGAATTCTGGCCCATACGGCGTTTCACCTGGATGATCCATGGAAAGAATCGTTTTCCAAAGAATTTTCAAACCAGGTTCTGGATCAGCTGGCCCTTTACGCGATGCCAACCCCAAGTGGCTCCCAAAAGCCGAATTGATCCTGTGCGCGGTGGGGGCAGTCCGGATTCCGGACTGCCAAAAAACAGTCTTGACAGAAAATCGGAACGGAAGTTCAATGCAAACAGGCGGGTAGTTCTTGCCTGTGCTGGTGCCGCTTCTGAACTGGTGCTCTTCATAAGCGGTTATTTTGCAAAGGGCTGGTCTCTCCTCGGTGGCTGGCCCTTTGTTATGTGCCTCTTTGCACTCTAAAAATCTTTTTCACGTTATTTTACATTTTTTGCTGCTTTATGCTACACTTCCGATGAATTCTGTTTCAAAAAGGGATAGTTAATGCAAATTGATTGAGAATGAACAGTTTGTAGAAGCATGAAGGAGTACAGCAAATGGGTATCGCATCTGCAGAACCACCGCTTGAACCTCTGATCGATGCCAAAGAAGCGGCCAAATATCTCGGCTTTAGCGTGAACACGATTAAGCGCTGGGCGCATGAAGGCAAAATCCCTTGCATTGCTTTTGTGATTGGTTCCAATGGCAAGTGCACATACCGTTACCGCGCCTCCGAATTAAAAGTATTTTTGCAGACGCTAGAACAACGTCCGCACTCTATGACTATACTTACGCTAGAGAACAGGGCATGCCTCTGAAAAGTATGTCGGCGATCGCTCTCAGTGATCGCCGACATACTTTTTGAAAGAAAATCCGATGCTGGGACATTTTTGGGGGCACTTCTTAAAAAGCAAGGAATAAGTCCTTTGTTTTGTTCGTTCTAAGTATTCCGTGGTAGGACACAACTCCACATATATAATCTAAACTTACCTCGACGTTTCTCCCCTGTTTTTACCCTTCTAACCCATTTAGAACAAAGGATTTCTCCTTTTTGCCTATCGACTTTTTGAATCATTAGCGTTTAGGAGAGTTGGGGACGATCATCTGTAAACGGCGCTTTTCTGGGGGCATTTTTTGGTACACTTTGACTCATGCGGTGTGCCCCCAATACGCCATCGGGGAGAAGGAACAGGTAGAAATCATGAAAATAGTGGGTGAACTTTCAAACTTGCAGTGTGAAAAGGCAGCGGTTAGGCCGAAGCCCTACAAGATTTTTGACCATGGCGGTCTTCATTTGCTCATCGCACCGACTGGCGGAAAGCTGTGGCGCTGGAAGTACCGCTATGAAGGCAAGCAGAAGCAAATGGCTTTTGGTGGATTTCCCGTCGTGTCTTTGGCCCAGGCACGGCTTCTCCACGCCGAGGCGCGGGCAAAGCTGGCCGCTGGCACTGATCCTATGGCGGAGCGCCAGGAAGCCAAGCATGAACTGCGAGAAGCGCTGGCTGCGAAGAAAAAAAAGACAACGACCGAACCGAACTTTGAAAATCTGGCGCGCCAATGGTTCGCTTGGTGGAAAAACGACAAAAACCAAAAGTATATTGATAGAGTTCAAAGTCGGCTGGAAGGCGATACAATTCCGCGACTCGGTAAAATGCGTCCAGAAGACATCCAACGCATGGATATTGTGAATGCAATTAAGGCAACAGATAATCGCGGTTCGCATGATAGTGCTCGACGCAACTTGCAGACGATCCGGCAAATTTTTACTTGGGGACAGAATAACGGAGTGCTGGACGGGAACAGCTTGAATCCTGCCACGAGTATCCGTTCAGAAGACATTCTTTCCAGAACTGTGAAAGGGCATTTTGCGCGTATTTCGCTCTCCGAATTGCCTGCCCTGATTCAGAAGATGGATCAAAATACTGGATACCCCGTGACGCGTCTTGCCATGGAATTGATGAGCCTGACCTTCTTGCGTACTACAGAATTGCTTTCTGGACGCTGGAAGGAAATTGATTGGGACCAAAAGCAGTGGATCATCCCTGCGGAACGGATGAAGGGCAGGAGACAGGAAAAGAGAGCGCACTTGGTTCCACTTTCGCGGCAGAGTCTTGATGCGTTCAAGCGACTGTACGAACTTTCTGGTTCTGGAGAATATATGTTCCCGAGTATTGGTGGCCACGCATCAAAGACGATCTGCAGCAACATCATACTGCATACGCTGAAACGCCTTGGCTATCATCGGACGATGACAGGGCATGGATGGCGAGGTCTTGCATCGACCTATCTGCACGAGAAAGGTTTCAATCATCTTCACATTGAAACGCAACTTTCCCATGTTTCTGGAGCTGGCGATCAGGTTGCACAAGCCTACAACTATGCGTCATACATTGAACCGCGTCGGGAAATGATGCAAGCCTGGGCAGATTTTTTGGACGAGTGCCGCAACAAGGCAACGCGAAAAATTCCCGCCGCCTGACAACAAAATTCTAAAAAAATGAGCCGGCCGCGAGGGGAAAATACCCCGTGCGCCGGCCTTTTTGCCTCGACGTTTTAGCTCATTCTCGACCTATCTCGACTTATAGCATTAGTTTTAAAAATTTCGCTTGCAAAGCAAAAAAAAACGCGAATAATCACGTTAGTTTCGCTTGAGGATATCGAAATGAAGAAACCTACCGAGGTACCAGGATCGCCAGCGATTCTGCGTAAGAAGCAAGTGGTAGCGATGGTTGGATTGAGTGCATCCACGATCTATTCACTCCAAAAGTCAGGTTCTTTTCCTCCCCCTGTAAAGCTCAGCGTGCGTGCCATGGGTTGGCTGTCTGCCGACATTGAACACTGGCTGGCCGAGCGTGCTGCTGAGAGAGCTGCGTAACTCACACACCCAAAAATTGCACTGAATAAATGCGACTTTGCCACTCTGCTTATTGGAGCGGCCAAGGATTCTTTGCGCGTTTTTTCAATGCGGAAAAAGGTAGTACATGTGAGTAGCTACTACAACGAGATCGATCCTTTCAAAGCTGAAGTTTTGCGGGAAGCTATTCGTGCAGGCGCAATCGCACCGGGGGTTGTTGATGAACGGAGCATCGTCGATGTTAAACCAGCCGACCTTATGGGATATGCCCAATGCCACTTCTTCGCAGGTGGCGGATTCTGGAGCGTCGCCTTGCGTCAAGCTGGATGGTCCGACGACTGGCCCGTCTGGTCCGGAAGTTGCCCCTGCCCAAGCTTCAGCGCGGCAGGCAAAGGCCAAGGGTTTACAGACCCTCGTCACCTCTGGCCTGCTTGGGCACGACTCATCCGCGAGTGCCACCCTTCAACAATCTTTGGAGAGCAAGTTAGTGCCGCGATTGGACACGGCTGGCTCGACCTTGTTCAAACTGATCTGGAAGCACAAAACTACGCCGTTGGGAAGATCGTACTTGGAGCGGCAAGCGTTGGTGCGCCACACATCCGACAGAGACTTTACTTCGTGGCCCAGTCCGGATGCGTGCCGGAGAGGTGGCGAGTATGCGGACCCGGAGAAAGCGGCGTTGCGGCGAGAACAGGGGCACCAGGTCAACTTGTCGGAAGCAGCGCAAATTACGCACTGGCCAACACCGCAGACGCACGACGACAAGCTGCGGGGCAACACGGCAGCGGACAACCACTATTTCCCGCACGACCTGAGCAACGCGGCGACTCTCTCGTCGTGGCAAAGCCCGACTGTGGAAGATGCGGGACGAATGGGGAGCGAAACGGATTGGCTGAAGTACGCACAAGCGGGCCAAACCAGCGGGTGCAGATTGCGCAATCAAGCGTACATGGCGTCTTGGTCGACGCCGAAGGCAGAGGACTCGGAATGTGCGGGAGCGCACAGGGGAAAGCCAGACACACTGCACAGCCAAGCGAATCTGGCGACTTGGGCAACTCCACGTTCGACAGAAACGGGACACAGCACGGGGAATCCAGACCGAGCAGAGGACAAGAAGAGCCGTCTGGAGGACCAAGTGTTTCTGTCAGCTTGGGCGAGCCCATCCGCACGAGATTGGAAGGACACGCCGGGAATGGCACAGACGGGAATCAACCCAGACGGTTCGAAGAGAACGCGCTTGGATCGGGTGCCATCACAAGCATACTTGGCGGCATGGCCGACTCCCTGTACCCCGAATGGAGGCCGTTCGGTGTCGACGGAAGTGATGGACGCAACGGGAATGACGCTGGACGGCAAGAAACACACAGCGAGTTTGGAACATGCAGTGAAGTTCGCGGGGCCAGTCCGCTTAACGGCTTCTGGCGAGATGCTGACTGGATCGGATGCCGGGATGGAAAGTTCCGCCCAGTGCCGGGGACAACTAAATCCGGCCCACTCAGCGTGGTTGATGGGGATTCCGCCGATTTGGGATATTTTCTGCTTCCGGGCGGGAGAGGCTTTGCGTTTTCGCCGCTCATCGAAAAAGGCAAAGAAAGAGTAGGAAGGCTGCGGCTCTACGGGGACGCCATCTGCATCCCTGCGGCACAAGCATTCATTGAAGCGTACCTCGAAGCAAAAAGCGCAAAGAAACAAGGATAAGTGATGGGTAGGATTAGATCGGTCAAACCGGAGTTCAACGCGAATGAAGGACTCTCGTCCTTGTCGGCGCAAGCGCATCTTCTTGCCGAAGCGCTGCTCTGCTACGCCGATGACGAGGGCTACTTCAACGCAAATCCGGTGCTTGTGCGTGCCGGAACGTGCCCATTACGCAAAGATTTTAAAAATATTTCGAAATATTTGAAAGAACTTGCATCGATCGGTTATTTACGCTTCGGTAGCTACAACGGCAAACGCTACGGACAGGTCATCCATTTCAAAAACCATCAGAAGATTAGTCACCCTACAAAAAGTAAGTTCAATGTTTCACTCATCTTGTGGGAAGGAACTCCGGAAGTTTTCGGAGAGTCTCCAGAGTTACTCGTGAAAGATCCAGAGAGCCTCGGGGAAGTTACGGAGCCGCTCCGCCCTGATCAGGGAACAGGGAACAGGGAACAGGGAACAGGGAACAGGGGGGCAGATTCCGGAGAAACTCTGGAATCCGCCGACGCCCCCGGCGATTCTCTTTCTCCGCAAGACCGATGGAAAAAACGAACTATGCAGCAACGGGTGAATGAGCCGTTGAGCGACGAAGCGCAGATGATCGCAACGGCTGTGATTGAAGCCATCGGCATGACAACCGACTGGGCTCGAAACCAGATTGCCAGACAGGCCGAGCAGGAACTCAAGACCTATCCCGGCGACTTGGACGGCATTCGCGACGGGATGGTGGCGGCCTGGAAGGAATACTGCCGCTTGGATACGGCCGGCAAACTCAGCAAGGTGGCGTGTGGCCCTGAAAAGTTTTATGGCGAAGGCCGGTGGCGAACTTCGAAGCGTTGGGGATTGAAGCCGGGTGTGCGCGCCTACGAAGTGCTAAGCGTGGCGTAACTCTCCCACGGCCGAAGACCTGGCCGTGGGGCTTCACAAGGCACAACGGGAACTGGAGAGGGAAACGCAATGCAGCTTAGCTTCGACCAAATTCGGCACTACTTCGAGCACCGCCATCCTGGACAGCACATTCCTGCGCGTGAGAAGGCCGCTGTGCGTTGCGCCTTTCACGACGAAGCGAATCCATCCTGCACACTCTTCCTCGACGGCAACGGCGGCTTCAACTGCCATGCGTGCGGTGCCAAGGGCAACGTCTTCCAGTTCGAAGCGCGGTTCTCTCACTGCTCGCTGGAGCAAGCCGAAACCAACGTAGCTGAGATTACCGGAGCAACGCCGGTGGCGCGCCGGGAAGGTGAGATGCAGCTCGGACCCCCCGTGGCGATCTACGACTATCGCGACGAGAACGGATTGGCACTGTTCCAGAAGCGGCGTTACCAGCCAGAGATTGGCGAAAAGACCTTCCGCGTTTTCCGGCTGGTGGATGGTGCATGGAAGCCGGGCATCGACGCCAAGGAAGGCGAACGGACGCGGCGCGTGCTCTACAACCTGCCGCATCTGGTGAAGGCAAATATCGTTTTTTTCTGCTATGCGCCGGATACCGAAGTGCTTACACCGTCTGGCTGGATTCCGCTTCCGCAATTAACGGTTCAGCATACGATTGCGCAATATACGCGTGAAGATGAATCGATTCAGTGGGTACATCCAAGCGCTGTGCAGAAATTTGATTTTGACGGAAACTTAGTTAACTTTCACGGACGTTGGTGCGATCTTTTGGTGACTCCAGAACATCGCACGCTGATACGCCGAAAAAAGGACCAAAAAAGTTACAGCGATCCTGTGGTGGTTGCTGCCGACGATGTTCGTTCTTGTTGGCAATTGCCCACTTCGGGCATTTCAACAGGTGAAAACGCTGATGTGCCGACGATTGCCGAAGCGCGGCTACTGGTAAGTATTCAGGCGGACGGAATCTATCCGCGTGGTTATCAACTGACCTGGAATTTGAAAAAGGAGCGCAAGAAAAAGCATCTGCGTTCATTGTTGATGGCGTGCAAATTGTCGTGGCGAGAAATGGAGTTTAAATCTACGCCAGGATGGACATTGTTCATCTTGGAAAATCGGCAAAAACTTCGCATGCTGCGTTTTCTTCCAGATAAAAAATTTAGCTGGGAGATGCTAAATTGGCCTGTTTCGGTGCGTACAGCGGTTTTGGACGAATTGCGCTATTGGGATGGTGATGGTATTGGAAGCAATGGCTTGCGCTATTTTACGGCAGATGAAAATAATGCACAGATCATCAGCGCATGCTGTGCGATTACTGGCCATTCTTGTGTGATGACTGTGCGGGAAAGACAAAGACAGAACAGTCACACAGAATACATTCTCAATTTGCAGCCAAAAATGTGGCGGCAATGCATTGGCGTAAAAGGCAAAGCGTATACATCGAAGCCTTATGCCGGGGAAGTTTATTGCTGCACTGTTCCATCGGGTTTTATCGTAGTGCGCCGCAACGGAAAGTCAATGGTTTGTGGACAATGCGAGGGCGAAAAGGATGCGGACAATCTGCTGGAAGCCAATCTCTTTGCCAAGTACGCCTTTTCAATTGCCACGACGACGACCTACGACGGCGCATGGCAGAAGGGGCATTCGCCGAAGTGGCTGGACTCTTACGCGCCGTATTTCACCGGCAAGCAGGTGATGATCTTCGCCGACCACGACGAGCCTGGCCAGATCTACGCAGAGACGGTTGCGGCTTCCGTTGCTCCCTTTGCCTATGCCGTGCGCGTGATCTCCTTCCCGGAGATGCCGGAGAAAAGCGACGTCAGCGACTTTTTGAAAGAACACACCGTGGCCGAGCTGGAGAAGCGAATTGTGGAATCGCCTCTCTGGGTGGGAACGGATGCCAAGAGAGAGAACTGGCTGGTGGACGCTGTGGAATGGTCCATGACCGCCGATGCGGAAATCGAGTGGCTGGTGGATGGCGTAATCCAGGTAGGCGGCAACGGCATGATTGCGGCCGAGCCGAAGACTGGAAAATCCCTGGCATCGCTCGATCTGCTGCTTTCATTGGCCACAGGCAAGCCGTGGCTGGGGTGCAAGATTCCCCGCCGCATCCGCACGGCCTACATCAGCCGCGAGGATTCTCCGATGCTGACCAAGGTGCGCATGCAGGCGTTGCTGCGCGGAAAAGGCATTGACCCTGGGGAAGACCCGACAGGCTGGCTGTGGGTGAACACGCGCGAACAGCTTGGCGACTTTGACGTGGACAACGACGACCAGCTGACGCACATGGCCGAAGACCTGAAAGAGCGTGGCGTGGAGTTTGCCATCTTCGACGTGCTGAACCGGCTGCACAACCGCGACGAGAACAACAACACAGAGATGGCGCAGGTGGTGAAAAAGATTGGCCAGATGGGCCAGCAAGCCGGTTGTGCCATCGGCGTGATTCACCACGTGAGCAAGGAAGCTGGCAACGGTCGCTTCTTCACGCGCATTCGCGGAGCAACTTCGATTCACGGCTGGACGGAATGGTCCATCGGTTTCTCGATTGAAGACGCTGGAGAGAAAAAGATGATCCGTCGCGCCGAGTTTGAAACCAAGGCGGCTGAATCTCGTGAGCCGATCTCCTTCACCATTCAGCACGGCGGCGGGAACTTGGCTTTGGTGCCGCTGGAGAGGGGACCAATTCCGTTTGATCCCAATGTTCATGCATCGATTGAGAGGTATGACTAATGGCTAAAACCGATGTAACCGTGACGATGAATCCGTTTGAGTTGGTACTTTTTCGGCGGGCATTGGCCAGAGCCGCCGACGAGCATCTGCTGGATCGCACTTGGGCGCTGCAGCGGATTTGCGCGCTTGACGTTCTGCGCTGGAATGCAGAGGAAAAAACGAAGAAAGCTGTTTACCGGTCTGTGGTGGTGCGCAGACGGAAAGTGGCTTGAGGCTGCCATGAATATGCGCAAGTTGAAATACGTGCATCGGTTTGGGCTGTCAACCAAGCAGGCGGATAAGTTGCCACCCCTTTTGGACCAGCTCGACCGATGCGCCGACGATGCATCGCGGCGCTTGCTGTTGGGAATTTCGAAGCAGCAAAAAATCCATCCGAAGTTGAAGAATACGCAACGAGCGGCAGCATAAAAGACGATAGCTTGCGGGTATGGAGAACAAGATGACAACTTTTCCAGAAACACCTGCGGCCATTGCCGCTCGCCTGATTGAAGAAGACACGCAGATTGCTAAGTTGTTGGTGCTGGTGGTGCGCAAGGATGGGACGAGTTTTTCTTGCGACAACGGCTTGACGATCGATGAGGCCAAGACGTTGACCGTTCACTTTAACACCTGGCTCGACAAGTATTCGGGTCAGGAAGAAAACACGGATTGAGGAGAATCGGCATGGGTACAGAAGCGTTTCAAGCGAACGAGCACGCTCTGATGCTCGTGAACACAGGTGGGATTGCTCCGGCGAAAAGTCTTGATGAACGGCTGCACGAGAGTGATCGAGCAATTACCGAATCGTGGGTGGCGCTGAACAAGCGGTCAATGCTGATTGGCTGGGAGGGCTACTTCATCAAGCGCTACAACGGCTGGGAACGGTTGGGTTATCCCGACGAAAAGAGCTACCGCGCCAGCAAAGGCATTGGCCGCTCAACCTGGTACATGATGGTGGGTTTGGCGGAGCAGTTGCAGATGCTCAGCAAAGAGCAATTTCTTTCAATGACGATTGAAAACGCCGAGGAATTGGCCAAGGCCCCTTCTGCGATGCGTGCTGACCCTGCCTTGCTGAATGCAGCCGCCACCATGCAGGCGCGAGAGTTCCAAAGCGAAGTGGGGAAGTATGCGGCATTGGCCGAGAATACGTCGCCCAAAGACAGAAGCACCTCGGTGAAATGGAGCGTTAGACAGTCGCAACGCGAGTTCATCGAGAGCGGCCTTGAGGAATGGCAACACGAGCACGGCATTGACGACCCCGGCTATGCGCTGGAGCTGCTGCTTGCCGAATACCACGACAAGCCAACGCTGGTGGGCTTTATGGCCGAGTCGATTCCACGGTTGACGCGCGCAGTCACAGAAGCACACAGCGTGGAAGAGCTGGAAGCGCTGCGCACGTTATTCGCGGCGCACATCCAAGAAATGGGCGAGATTTTAAAGGTTTGCTGCGGCGAAAGCAGCGCGAGCGAGGAAGCGGCATGAGACAGCATGAGTTGTTTGGAAAACGGCTTGGGCGCAAGGCGATCAAAACAGATACGCGCACGCTGAAGTTTGCCAAGTATCTGACTCCAGCGTTGCCCACACCGCCCGCAAGCGCGGACTGGACCAAGGGCACTGCGCAATGGGGCATGATGCTCAACGACACGTTGGGTGATTGCACGATTGCCGGCTGTGGCCATGCCGTGCAGGTGTGGTCTGCCAACACCACCAGCATGATCACGATTGCCGATTCGGTGATTGAAAGCGCCTACGAAAGTTGGGACGGCTATGTGCCGGGAGACTCCACAACGGACAATGGCGGCGTGGAACTGGATGTGCTGACCAAGTGGCGCAAGTACGGCTTGGGTGGCCATGCCCTGGGTGCCTTTGCCTCTGCCGACTTCCAAAACCTGACCGAGATTCAGCAAGCCATTTTTTTGTTTGGCGGCGTGTACATCGGATTGAACCTGCCGGTGACGGCGCAGAACCAGACGGTGTGGGATGTGACCAGCCAAACGGGCGAAAATGCCGAACCGGGAAGTTGGGGCGGCCACTGCGTCTTTGTGCCGAAGTACGATGCCGAGAGTTTCACCTGCATTACCTGGGGTGGCCCGCTGCAGATGACCAAGGCATTTTGGGATAAGTATTGCGACGAGACGTACGCGCTGATCGGCGCCGATTGGCTGACGACCGGCAAAGCTCCTTCTGGGTTTGATGCGGCAGCGTTGAACGCAGATCTGGATGCGATTCGCTAAAGCCGTCGCACGAGTTGGCCGTTCTGCATCTCCCGCTGCCGAAGGGAACGGATTGCAGTTTGATCCGCAGGGACGGCTTTGAGGGGGGGGAGATTGCTTCTATACAGCAATCTCCCCACTTTTCCAATCTCTGGATGGAGGTGATACGTGGGCACAACCTTAAGCTTGTTTTCTGACGCACGCAATGCGCAAATTCCGCCGCAGGTTCCAGTGAGAATGAGTAGCCGCGAGATTGCGGCGCTGACTGGGAAAGAACACAGGAATGTGCTGCGCGATATTCGTGCGATGTTGTGCGACCTTTATCCCCGGCCAGGAATCGATCCTTCGACCTTGAGCTTTGAAGAAAAGGGTGCTGCAAACTCTTTAGATTCAATAGCTCAAAAACGAGCTATTGAGAACAAAGGGGTTAACGTCTACGTGGATAACCTGGGTTCTATCGCTGAAATCCAGTTGCCGAAGCGAGAGACGCTGGTGTTGATCTCTGGCTACCGGGTGGATTTGCGCGCCAGGATCATTGACCGGTGGCAGGAGTTGGAAACCCAGTTGGCCGGTCCGGCGTTGGTTGACTTGACCGATCCGGGCACTGCGGCATTGGCGCTGGCAGAGCGCTATCGCCAGTACGCGGCCGAGTACCAGCTGCGGCAACAGCGCGAGCGGGAGATTGAAGCGCTTGAAAAGCAAAAGGCGATCATGGCTCCCAAAGCGCAAATTGCAGACCGGATTGCCACAGCCGATGGTTTGCACACCATGCTGAAAGCCGCCAAGATTTTGCAGACGGGACGCACCCGGCTGTTTGTCCTTTTGCGGTTAAAACAAATTTTCATTACTGATAACCTGCCGTACCAGCGCTACATCGAGTTGGGCTATTTTGTGGTAAAGGAAAAGACTTATTTTGAGGGTGGATTTGAACACTTGTATTCGCAGGTGCTAGTTACAGGAAAAGGGCTTAATTGGCTGGCTCGATTGATTGACAACGATGTAATGAGTTAGAGCATTTTTCCAATACACGTGCAGTGTTGAGTGGCGTGCAAGGTGGCTTTTTCTTAAGGAAAAATCCACTCGGCATCCTGCTTTCGCTCTACACCAATTGGAAAAATGCTCTAGTGGGAAGTTAGGTGGGAATGGGATTGGAATTATCGCTGTTGGTGGTAACTCTTGTTTTGGCTCGTGCGCTGCTTGTTCCACCTAAGAGGAAGTAACGGATGACGCTCAAAAAAGTTTACGCGTGCAGCTGCTGTGGGGTTGAGCACAAGGACGCCAACCATTGGTTTGTTCTTGTGTCGACGCCCGTCGGCTTCCACTTGCAAACGTGGGAAAGGGCGGTGCAGGAGCACCGGCTCGACGAAGACGAAACCGAGCATGTGTGTGGGCAGGCTTGCGCGCACAAACTCTTGGATCGATTTATGGCTGGTGCCAAACCAGAAGTATTGGCACCTTAGTAACGCACAGGAAACCAAATTCCATCGAGGAGAAGATAATGCCAAATTTTGCGACTGTATTTTCAGGAGCACGTCAGCGCACCATCGATCGGTTGACGGGCCATTCTAGTGCATCGACAGACATTATGGTTGCGCCGACGGAAGAAGAAGCCTATCGGCTGACTGGCGTTCGATCCCTGCCATCCCTGCCGACCCTGCAGACAGAGCTTGCAGCGCTGCGGCAGAACAATGCGATCTGGCCGGCAACTCCGGCTCAGTGGCCATGGGTTACGGACCTTTCACGCAGTGGCCAAGGAACCGGTGCGTCGGTAAGCTTTGCGGAACCACAGACAATGCCCATCCAGTACGAGTACAGCTACTTGTACAACAACAGCATCGGTTCTTATACAGGTGTGTACGGTTTCAATGGGGGTGAAGCGGCAAATGCTATGACTCCGGCGCTCGAAGTGGTGGATGAGCCGAGCCGGGAGATGCTGCAGCGGGTGCCGGTGGAAGTTCAGAATTTGGACTTGACCGATCCACGGCAAAAGCTGGCAACCGAAGCTGAAGCGCTGTTGGGCTACACTCCGCTGCGCCAGGAGCTGCGTACGCCTGGCACGCTGAAGCGGGTGCTGGCCAAGCTGGAAATTCAAGTGCTCGAAGAAAAGGGCGTTTCTGCGTACAAGAAGCAGATGGCTCAGCACTACAGCACCTCTGGCAAGATGTTCGACCCGACATGGCGGATTACGCCTTTGAAGGACTATCGCCAGCCGGTGCCGGAGTTTGCGCTGCAAAAGGCTATCGAGATCAAGCGCGAGCTGCCGGAAGCCATGTTTTACGTGGAACAGCTGGCAATTGATCCCTTTTTGATCGTGACGCTGACTCCGCTGCAAGACTTTATGACTTTTTCGCGCACCCTGACGCGTGAACTGGACCCGGAAACCGCCGCGTACGTTGAGGCGTGGTCCGAGCCGAAGTTTGAAGCGACGATGTGAGCACGCCCGCAGTGAGCAGTAAGTAGCTGACAGTTGAAACTGTTGGCCGCTTACTGTTTACTGAAAGGATGCGCGTAGGTTTTTGTTGGACAAAGGGGGCTCTTTATCATAGAGTGTCTTCGACAACCCTTTTTGGACTGTGCAGTAATGACCTGTAATGCCCTGGAGGAAACGAATGAGAAATCCATTGATGCGTGACAAGTTGGCAGCCGTTCTAGTATCCCCGAGCGATCAACTCCACCGAAAGACAGAGGTATTGATTGCATCTGCGATAAAGTCTGCTAGACGATCTCCAAAGAAGAAACCTATTTCCACTGTTTTCAAGAATCCATATCAGGCGATTGCCGGTACGCCTTTCACAAAAGAGCCTTCCGCGCCTCGGTATGTGACGCCGCCCAGTAGAAAAAATGCATTTTCTGTTCATGTGTACCCTGTTTCACCGGAATTGGTAGAAAAGTCTGAACCTCCTTTGCCGGAACCCAAGGCGGAAGAACCAAAGATTGAAGAGCCAAAGGCCGAAGAAGTAAAGATTGAAGAGCCAAAAGTTGAAGAAACGAAGGTTGAAACCCCTGTTGCTGTTGCGCCGGAAGCGCTGCCACAACAGGCCCCGGCACCTGAACCTGTAGCCGAAATTCCTATTATTCCTGAGATCGAGGCACCTGCTGAAGTAGATGCACCTAAACTCAGCTTGGTTGCCACGGTGACACCGATTCGGCCGCCAGAAACTCCAAAGGTTTTGGTTTTAGATCCCAATGAAAAGGTGGTGGAAGAGCACCCCGGCCAAGAAGAGACGCCACAATCTGTTGCTGCGTTACCTCAGAGCCTCAAATGGTTGGAGCAATCGACGCCTTTCGATGGTCATTTACGTTCGATGGTCGACCAATTGCGCACGGCAAAGACGAGCGTCGTTTTTACGTTGGACCAATCTACCGCCCGACAAACTGATTTGAGAGGCCAGCTCGCCGTCCTTCAAGACAAGCTGGACAAAGAAGAGTTTTTAGGTGAGCAGCAGCGCGAATATTTGCACCAGTTGGATGAAGTGATTGCAGCCTGTGCGCTGGTGGCGGAACAAAGCTCAAGTGTTGAATCCATCTTGCGGGCCCCTGCACACACTGCGCATAAGCATCATGAGGGGGAAGAGAAACGCCAATATCACAGGTCTTCCCTCAACTCTCCAACAGCGTGCCATCGCGAGGATGTGCTGAAGGTGATTAAAGAAAACCCTGGCCGCAAGTGGAGCAATGCCGAGGTTGTCCAAGCGCTGCCAGCAGCAAAACGTGCAAATGCCAAACAATATGTGTACGCGCTGTTGTCGACTTTGAATAGAGATGGCGTGATTCAACGGATCGCCCCCGGAATCTATGTTTGCCAAGAGCATAAGGATGCGGTAGAGGAGGCATGATGGGTACTGAGGACGAATCTGAACATCCGTGGATTGGCTCGTATGTTTTGAACGACGAAGGCAATCCGGTGCCCGAGCACGATGTGCTGAAATGGGCCGAATGGCTCGAAGCCCATGATCGCCATTTGGCAACCACCAACTTCAGTTGGGGGAAAGTCTCAACTATCTTCCTCGGTTTGGACGAAAGGTTCCTCTCATTTTGTCTGCAAGATCCGCTCCTTCACGAGCCGGTGCTTTGGGAAACGATGGTGTTTGGTGGTCCTCTCAACGGAGAACAGCGGCGGTATACCTCGAAGGAAGAAGCGTTAGAAGGCCATCGCCATCTGGTTGAAGAATGCAAGGAGGCAGAAAAGCATTGCGCCAGTCGCTTTAATCCAGCCCTAAACTGAGTGTTCCCTCGCTTCTTTAAAGTACCTGGAAATCGTTGCCTTTGAAACGCCGCAAACGGTGGCGATGGTGGTATACGACTTCCCTCTTGCGCGAAGCTCCTGAGCCCTTTCTTGGTCAAAGACGGCCGGAGGCCTGCCGGGGCCGAATCGTCCGTTGGGGCCTGGTGTATGCATCTGCTGTTGTTTCTCAATGCCAATGCGCGTTTTTTCTCCGATGTAAACGCTGTTTTGCTCAACCAGTAGGGCGATAATCGCGAACACTGTCTCCCTTGAGGTGTGGCAGGAATCCAGGTGCCGCTCTGTATAAGAACAGAATCCGACATTCCAACAAGAGAGTTTGTGCAGAAGCAATATGGTATTGTTGGCATTTTGACGAGTGAGCTGGTTGAGCGTCCAGAAGATGAGCGCATCAAAATGATGCTGTTTCGCGTCCAGCAGCATCTTCTTGTAAGCATCGCGATCCGCGCCCGGGGAGGTGACTAGATCGCGGTAGATGTGTGTCGTTCTCCAGCCATAGCGCAGTACCATCTCTTCCATGCGCTGAATCTGGTTTTCGGCGATGTGTGGATCATCCTTTATGGGGGTGCAACTGTAAATTGCAACACGCATCTGTATCCTCCTTGTGGGGACATTGTACCTGATATTTAGGCCAAACGTTCCTGAATGGTTGGCAAAAAAATGCTCAATTGGGTAAAGTGATGAAATGATTACCAATGGCGATATTTTGGTGTGTGATGTTTGCGGGGCGAAGGAAGTGTATGACAAGGCAAAGCCTTTGCCTGAGCGATGCTGGAATCGCAAATGCAGAAGTTGGCGTTGGAATTCTGGGGGAGAAGATCGGCGGACGTGGCCACGTGTAAAACCGGAACAGACACAAGTGAAACCTCCGAAAAGTTAAAATGTTCTGTCGCTTTTAATTTGCGCCCATAATGCGGGAAAATCCTATGTTCTATGATTTTTGTGGTTTTTTCGGTTCAAAATGGGTATTGTGGAAAGCGATTAAAATTTGGGAGCATCGAAATCGCTCAAAAATTGCGGACCGAGGACAGAGATGGAAGAAGAGGTAGTTCTGCGAGTGGATTTGCGCGCGTTGCGCAACGAAGCTGGTCTTTCGGCGGATCAAGTCGCAAAGCAGTCGGGGATTGCTGTATCCGTGGTGAAACGACTAGAGCTGAATGGTGCTGTAAGCTTGTCTACCGCGTTGAAATTGGCTCGTTTTTTGCATCTTTCCGTGGAGGATATTTGGGAGATCAAGAACAAGGAGAACTGAAGCCATGGGGGACGTTTGGGCGCTTTTTGGAGCTACCGTGGTGAGCTGCTGCTTGGCTCTGGGCGCTTGGCACTTTGCGGATCGTTTTGCGCGCTGGCTTGAGGAAAAGGTGAAAGCCCGGGGCAAGTAGAGGTGCGTTGTGAAAACCATTATTGCTGGCAGCCGAACGATGACCGATATACAGCTGCTTTATGATGCGATTCGCGAATCTGGATTCAAGATCACCGAAGTGGTATGCGGCGAAGCGCGCGGAGCTGACCGGCTTGGCAACTGGTGGGCACAACGTCGCGGAATTCCGGTTGTCAGTTTCCCTGCCAATTGGGAACGGAACGGCGGTCAGGCCGGATACCTGCGCAATGTGCAAATGGCAGAATACGGCGAAGCGCTGATCGCGCTGTGGGACGGCAAAAGCCGCGGTACCGAGCACATGATCAAGACGGCTCGGGCGAAGGGTCTGGAGGTTTACGTCCACTTGGTAAGATAGGCAAAGTGATGACAAAACAACTTTTTGGGAATCGAAAACCTAGCTGGCGGTCGGTTACGTTTCCCTCGGGCAGCGTCAATAAAATCAAGCGTGGCTTGATCACGCAAATGGCTAGGCCTATCTATCCCCAACCGCCGGGAGAAACCTTAATTCAAGATTTTGCGACTTCGTTGCACTGGTACAGCGCCGATGAAGAGAGGTGGCGTTGCCCGTACGGAGCCCCTGGTGATCTGCTTTGGGTTCGGCAGGTGTGGGCGCGTGTGGAACCGCATCCGCAAGTGCTGGAAAAGTACAGAATGCCGGTTTCATGGAAGGTAGAAAAAGACCCCGTGTTGTTGGATTACTGGCGCAAGCGCGTCATCTTCTTGTCTGACCACCCCAGCAAAAAGCCGGAAGAATGCGGGTGCGGAGCATCGGACAACGTGTGGCGCAGCTCTGTTGCAATGCCCCGTTGGGCATCGCAGCTTTCGCTCGAAGTGACAGAGGTGCATGCGCAGCGCATGCGTGAGATCAAGTCCAACGATGCGATGGACGAAAGTGCGGGGATAACCCCGGAGACCTGGGTGTGGCGCGTGGTTTTTCGGAGGTTGGAGAGCGAGAATAAGCCGAGCTTGGCCAAGGTTTTTACCGCTCTTGATGCGGCTCAACTTCCCAAAGACTTTATGGACGAAGCAGACCGAGATCGTCGACCAGCCGAGGAGCGTCCGGCGCTCAAGCGACTTTTTGAAAGCTGAGAAGGCACCATGGATAAAATCTTTTGTTTTGGATCGAATCAGCGTGGAATACATGGCGCAGGCACGGCGAAGATTGCCGCGCGGGAATATGGCGCGAAGTTTGGTGTGGGCGAAGGCCGCACGGGCAATGCCTATGCGATTCCGACAAAGATCACTCCGTACAAAGTGCGGCGACTGATCGACATTCAAGCCAGTGTTGACATGTTTCTGGAGTATGCGCGGGCGCACACGGATTTGGAGTTCCACGTGGTGCGGATTGGTTGTGGCTTAGCCGGGTTCTCCGATGAGCAGATCGCGCCGCTTTTTGAAGGTGCACCGGCGAATTGTCGCTTTGACCCCAAGTGGGAAAAATATGGCTTGTCGCCGTGGGCAGATGAGCCATAACGAGCGGTAAAAACGTCTGTTGATTGTCTGTGTACGGAATAACGCAAAAACGGTGTATTTTTCTAACGAATTTTGTTCCACGAGGATATAGGATGGAAGCGCATCAAGATACACCTCTTGAAGAAGATGGAGAGATCGCGCCTCACCTAGGCGCGCGGATTGAAACAAACGAACAAACGGAAGCACCGATTATCGATACCGAGGAGATGACAATGACAAGTCCAATAGCCAAACCAGATCCGGCAACATTGATTTGCCCAGAATGCGGCCGGGCTGACTTCAAAGACACGCGTGGCTTTGGGGTACATCGCTGGATACAGCATCATGTCCATGGTACGTCGCCTTCGACTGTGGCCTATCACGAGAAGCTGGCGCGCGCCAAAGCGCAGAAGCCCGCTATTGCAAAGAAGCCCGCTGTTGCAAAGAGAAGCTACCAGAAGAAGCCGATTCCTGTGGTGGCGCCGCAAGGCGAGATCGCGGTCGTGGTGAAGAAGCAGCTGGAAATTGCGCCGATTCCTCCCGCGATGGTGGGCTATGCGATGGGCAAACTGGAAAGCCTGGCTGCCCAGATCGCTCGGGAAAACGAGCTGCCGGAGCAGGAGTTTGTCCGGCTTGTGGCGGCCAATCTTGCCGAGTTGACCAAGCGGTAAACAAAGTGGGAGTGTACCCCTCGGGTGCACTCCCAGTAGTTGAAGTGCATCGAGCAGATGCAACCATGGCAAAGCGATTCATGCGGTCGAAATACTGGTCGCAATGTAGTTTGAGTGCATCGCGTAGATGCAACTTCAACGACTCGCCAGTGATGAACCTGTCTCGCTGGTCGCAAGGTAGTTTCAGTGCATCGAGTAGATGCAACGTACTTAGCATGAGTTGCTTGACCTTCGGTCAATGTCGCAAGGTAGTTGAAGTGCATCGAACAGATGCAACGTTTTAAAGCTGCATTCACAAATTCCAGCATTTGGTCGCAAGGCAGTTTGAGTGCATCGCGTAGATGCAACCATTAAGATACCCAGCGAATAGCACATCCGCTTCGTAGCAAAGCAGTTGAAGTGCATCGAGTAGATGCAACTGTTCGAACTGTCACGCATGCGTGTACTGCCAGGTAACAAAGCAGTCAAAGTGCATCGCATAGATGCAACGCCCCAGATGCGATAACGGTAATCTGCAAACGTGTAGCAAGATAGTCTTAGTGCATCGGATAGATGCAACAACGGCAACCGCTTCAAAGCAACGTGGGCGTGGGGTAGCAAGGTAGTTTAAGTGCATCGAACAGATGCAACAACTAGATCAGGGTGGGCAACACCGTAGTCTCCGGTCGCAAGGTAGTTTGAGTGCATCGCGTAGATGCAACCAACAATGGGAAACTGGCTAGGATGGACATCGTAGCAATGCAGTTGCAGTGCATCGGATAGATGCAACAGATACAAGAAGCCGTAAATCTAGAGGAACAATGGAAAACGATTCGACAGCCAAGCCGCACTCTGAAATTTCCCAGTGGGTGATCTATGACCATCCGCGCGATTATCCTGACCACTTTGTGATGCGGCGCTGGGGCATTACGGCCGGCGACTTTTTCCCGACCGACGATGTGGCTTTGGCCGATACGCTCCCCGAGATTCGGAAGCACGTTCCGCCTGGACTCTTTTGCTTGGAACGCTACGAGAATGACGACCCTTGCATTGTAGAGGTTTGGATATGAACAAAGCTTGTGTCGACCACTTTGAATCGACCATGGACATGAAGAAGAACCTGACCTACGAGAGCGTCAAAGCCCGCGTGCTGGAGATTGGACGGTATTCCGTGTTTGAGGCCACAGCCAGCGATACGCGTGCGGGGATCTTTAACAGTCTGCGCCACGACCCCGAACTTGTTTGCACGCCGGTCGGGTATCCTTGGGTGAAGGTAGAAAAAGCCCGCTGAACCGCAGTCCAGATTCCGGACCACAGAAAGAGAAGACCCATGATCAAAGAGATCAGAAATCGGACGGAAGCCGCTTGGGAATGTCTGCCATTCCTTTGGCGGTCGGTGCTTTTTGCCGTCTACGACTTGACTGTTAGCGTGTGGCTCGTGTCGGTGGGAGCATGTATTTACTCTGACTATTTGCACAAAAAGCCGATGCTCTGGCCACTTGCGCTAGTAGCATCGGCTTTATGCGTTTGCCTTACCTTTAGAAATCTTGCGTGGTTTCGTGTTGTCAAGCTGCAGAAAGACTGCATAGCGACACTGACAAGTAACAACAAGAAACTGTTGGGTTTTTTGTTTCGTTCTGTGAACTCAAAAGGCATGAATATGGCAGATGCGGCGGTTGAACCGCAACACGTCGTATGCAAGGTGAAGGTCGCATTTCAGGAGCCTGACGACCTTTCTAAAATGAACTAAATCCCCGGCCGCGTATGCCTACGCGGCCTTGCTGAAGAGAGGAATCTTTGGGATTTTCTTTTTCCTCGCTTGAGCAAAATCGTAGTCGGTTTGCATCTCAAACCACAGGCTCGGGTGCGTCCCTAGCGCAGCAGAAAGCCGGATGGACATTTCCGCCGTGATGCCCCCACGACAGTTGAGCACCTTGGAAAGCGTCACGCGGGATACGCCGATGTGCTTTGCAAAGTGCGTGATATTCACACCTTCCAAGTAGTCGCGCAGCACACGGCCAGGATGAGCCGGGTTGTACATTTCAGTAGGCATTTTCTCCCCTTAGTGGTAATCCTTATAGTCCAAGAGAATTACATCCTCGCCATCGAAGGTAAAGGTCAACCGCCAGTTTCCGTTTACCCGTATTGACCAGTGTTTCTCTTTGCCATGCAACTGATGCAATCCCCACGACACAGGCTTTGCCAAATCGTCGGGACTCCTTGCGCGGTTGAGAAGAGATAGCTGCTCTTCCAACTTTGCAGCATGATGTGGCTGAATCCCGGCCTTGCTGCCGGTCTTGAAAAACTTTTCCAGCCCGGCATGCCGGAACGACTTAATCATATAGGAACTGTATCGCTATAGTTTACAGATGTCAACGCGGCTACTCTGCCAACGCTTCCTTTTTTTCGATCCAAATAGAACCTTTCTCGCCTTTCTTCGACCTCGAAGAGTTTTACAAACATGCCTGTTTATAATCCGCTCCAGCACTGCGCATACACTGCGCATCGTGCACCGAGGAGCGAGCGGCATGGGCAAGCGCGGAAGAAAAACCTATGAAGAATTTGCAAATGGAGTAATGCCTGTCCGCGTGATTGCGGAGCGGATGGGTGTGTCTGAACGCACTGTCACCACAGACCTGAAGAATGCGCAACGAAAGCTGAAAAACACTCCAGAGGCGTTTCCTATCTTGCTGGATTGCCTTTACGCGGTGGCTGCTTCAGAGAAAGAGCTTTTGCAGTGCGGCTCCGTTGAGTGTGATCGCGAATACATCGAAAAATATGGATGGGACCAAGGAAGCAAGGGATAGCCTATGCCGCGCTTGGGAAAGTTGTCGCTGAATTTTTACCACAGAGAACTCGCAGGCAGAGCCTGTCGACGCGTACAAAAGTCGGACAATGTGCGCGTGTTGATCCGCCAGATGTTGCGCCTGATGCAACAACACGACGGCACCGGACTGTCTGCCCCGCAGGTAGGCGTCTTTCTGCAACTGGCGGTGGTGAAGTTGCCCCCGTCGAACGAAATTCAGGTGTTGATTAATCCAGAGATTGTGAACTGGGCAGGAAAGGATTTTCTGGCGACGGAAAGCTGCCTGAGTTTGCCGCCGACCGAGCGGGCCAAGGCCAGAATATGGCGTAGCGAGATTGTGCATGTGCGCAATGGCACCCTCGAAGAGCCTGACGCTGAAAATCTCACCATTTATCGGGGCGCGGCCGCACGGATTGTGCAACATGAAATCGATCATCTTGACGGCGTATTCTTCATCGACCGCTGCCAGCCTGTGGGCAAGGCGCACGTCTTGCGGGCGTACGAAAGCTTTTTGCTGGGGCAGGGAGAGCTGGTGCATGGCTGATTTCAATGTGGCGATCAAGGTGGTGCTGGCGCATGAGGGGGGCGTGGGAACCCTGAAGGGTGACCCTGGCGGCAAGACCAAGTTCGGATGGTCAGCGGCCACGTGCAAGCTTCTTAAGATTGCCCAGCCAAAGACGGCCGAGGAAGCGACCGCGCTTTATCTGAAGTATTTTTGGAATCCGCTCTACAGCCAGATCGTGAACCAGGACGTGGCCACCAAGCTGCTTGACGATGGGGTAAACCAGGGCACAGAGACCGGTATTGAGCATTTGCAGGCCGCGCTGATCCATGCGGGCCACACTGTGGAGGTGGATGGCCTTTTTGGACCGGGCACGCTGGCGGCTGTGAATCAAGCGATCAGCACGCTGGTGCTGGAATGGATGCGGCTGATCCAGTACCAGAGTTATGATCGATGGATCAAAGCGGATGCGGTGCGGGAAGCGCAGCGAGAAGGGTTGGCGCGCCGTGCGGCATGGCCCAACCAAAACGACGTGATCGCCAAGCAATTGATGGCCGGCACGTATCAACCGACGATTTGAGCTGGTTTTCCGCGAACCCTAAGCGGCCGGAAAAAGGCGGGAGGTTCGCGCAAGGCGTAAGAAAATGATTTTGAAGGAGATAATGAGGGCATTGTATCGAGCATCCCAACTAGAAGAGCGCAGATTTGCGAGGTTCGCGAAAAACGTCCTTGATCTTCTTCAATCGCAAAGCGTTATAATGAGCGCAGCCGCAATGTAGTTTCAGTGCATCGAACAGATGCAACTTCTGGTCTTCTTGTTTCTTCCGAAGGTGGCGAGTCACAATGTAGTTTCAGTGCATCGAACAGATGCAACTGGAGGTCGAGCTTGTCCTGCATGGTGATGTTTAGGTCGCAATGTAGTTTCAGTGCATCGAACAGATGCAACATCCATCACCTGGTAAAAGAGTCCCGCAATTTCGTGTCGCAAGGTAGTTAAAGTGCATCGAACAGATGCAACGCGTATCGCACCTTGTATTGCTCAACTGCTCGATCATGCCGCAAGATAGTTTCAGTGCATTGAACAGATGCAACCTTGATGACCTGCTAACACTTTCCAAGGGCTCACCAAGCCGCAATGTAGTTTCAGTGCATCGAACAGATGCAACTTGCATCAAGAGTACACGCTTTGGGAGTACATGCGTCGCAAGGCAGTTTCAGTGCATCGAACAGATGCAACGGTTGTGGACGCTAGTGTCTGGACAAATTATAGGGTCGCAAGATAGTTTAAGTGCATCGAACAGATGCAACACTCGCGGTCATGTCTCTCTTGGCTGAAGTCGAACGTCGCAAGATAGTTTTAGTGCATCGAGCAGATGCAACTATTACGGTCCCGGTGGACAGGTTTTCCAGGTTTCGTCGCAAGGTAGTTTCAGTGCATCGAGCAGATGCAACATGGTATCGGAATCATTTCTCGATTTTTTCTGCTGTCGCAATGTAGTTTCAGTGCATCGAACAGATGCAACGGTCGTAGTGTGTGAGTTCAAAAGCATAAACAGTCGTCGCAAGGTAGTTAAAGTGCATCGAACAGATGCAACATTCATAGCAGCAGCAAGACGGCTTCCGTAGCCGTGTCGCAATGTAGTTTGAGTGCATCGAACAGATGCAACTTACAAGGACCCACCAGCGTAGTAATGCAGTTGAAGTGCACTGGATAAGTGCAACGCGAAATCCGTAGCGACAGCGCTACCTCATCGGTAGCAATGCAGTTGAAGTGCATCGCATAGATGCAACTCTTGATATAGCTCAACTACCTTTTTGCTTTCAAATACCCTAATTCCGATGAAAACGCGTAATTCACGCGCAAGCGCTGTGAAATTTCTCACGAGCAAGGATCTTTGCCACCGTCCCGGCCTTCCAGGTGCCCCCCATGCGCGTGGGAATGGCGGTGGCGTTCAAGGCGCCGGCAATGGCCCGGGTCGTCTCTCCTTGGGCCTTTAACGCACGAATCTGTGCGAGGACTATGGCTTCTCCAGGTTTTTCTCCAAAGGCGTGCCGGCCGTCTCCACGTTCTCCTCTAGCCTTCTTGCGCTGGCGCGCACCGCGTAGCTTCATCACGATCATGGCGCGTTCCCACTGAGCCAATGCACCGAAGATTTGCCGAATCAAAACGCGGCTGGGATCTTGTGAGCATAGATCGGGCTCGGCTGTTGATAGCAGTGTGTAGCCGTGTTTTTGCATGTCGGCCATGATGGTTTCTTGCACCATCAAATCGCGCGCGATACGATCGATCTTTTCCACGACCACGGTCTTGATGCCGTTCTCTTCGAGCGCCGCGAAAAGCTCAGAGAGCGCAGGCCTATCATCCAGCTCTTTTGTTCCGGATACGCCCTCTTCCCGAAAAACTTCTATGATCTCGATGCCGTTGGCGGCGGCGTATTGTGTGCAGGCAAGCAATTGCCTATCAAAGCCGTCCCCTTCCACTTGGCCACGGCCTGATACGCGAAGATAGACAAAAGCCTTAATCATCGGGGAACCTTTTTGGATCGGCAAGCCACGTCAGCATGTCGACAGGTTCGGCAGGGCCATCGGGGCCGGGCAGATCGATGTGGTACTCGAAGTTTGGATTGATGCGCGCGGCTTCCAGGTAGAACCGCTCGCGTGAGCTTTTGCAGGCCTTCAGCATCTTTCCGAAGTCGTCGGTGTCGAGTTGCCGCAAGATGATTTGCATGTTCATGACTGCCTCAAAATTTATCCTTGAAAAAATGTTCGCAGAAAGTTTCGTTAAGTTCGGCGAGCTGGGCGGCGATCTCGGCTAGGATCATGGTTTGTACGGCTGCGCCGCTGGGACATGCTCCACTTTCATGATGGTTGATTTCGCTGATCGATTCATTGGCAAGCGTTCTGATTTCTTCCGGCGTCATTCCGGGTTCCTCACTCTCTTGGGTTTGGGCAGCGCAATGGCATGAGCGGGTTTTTTGGCGCGCTTCATTCGGCACAGCGTGCAGGTGCAGCCAGGTGCATGAGCGGATTTCGCGCAATGCACGCAGACCGATTCTCCTGCTTCATCCATGGCCCATTCCGTTCCGCCGCAGGTGGGGCATAGCCGAACGCGCACCCAGCTCGTCGTTTGAGATTTCAGGCGCAGGTCTTCTCCATTCCAGGTGGTGCGTGTGCACCAGTGGCAGCGCTTGGGGATCTTCTCATCCTTGGAATACCAGGGCTTGCCCTTTCCGGGGCATCCCGACCACTCGCACACGCATCGGTTGACGATTTTTTCCACGCGTATCGCGTGCTTGGGTTGCATGTTACTGGGGCCAAGACGTAGATCAACGCCGTACCATCTGCCGCGGTGACACTTATAGCAGCGTTCGGGAAGCGTCTCATCCTTGGAATACCAGGGCTTGCCCTTGCTAGGGCAATCGGGTCGCTCGCAAATGCACTCCAGAACAACTTTTTTAACTTTTTCAACGCTCATGCGTTCTCGCTTTCGTTAGTTCTCGCTTTCGTTAACCGACCAGGATGCCAAGGCGCGCAAGGTCAACGCCGGTTACTAGCTTGATTTGGTCTTCGGGGATGCTTGCAATGATGTTGGCTGCGGTTGTCAGATCGCACAGGCTGTTATAGCGGCAGTTGCCCAACAGCGCCTTTTCGGCTACATTGCGGTGGGCATCCGTGGGCCACTTGACTTCTGTCAGATTGAGCATGTCAGGAAACAAATACATTCTTGCGCCTCGGTTCTCCGAATTGCCGGAGTATTCAAAGAAATTTGGTCCCCTATCAAATAGGGCCTATCCAATACTTTGCGCCTATCGTATCGACGCGTCAACTTGTATCCGCACCGTTGATCCGCTTCTAGAGTCCGGAATCCGGACTACGCGCCTGAAGGGTAACGGCGGCGGTGATGGCGTTCAAGATCATAAGGATTGCCAGCCCTGCCAAGCTGAGCCAGAGGATGCTGCAGAACGTCATGGTGCCTTCAAGCAGCACCACAAAGCCGAGGGCCTTGAGCCGGTAATGAAAGGCCTCGACGGCCCAGGTGTAAACGCTGATCGCGGAGTAGGCGAGCGCTCCGGCCACGAGAAACCAGAGCTGCGGATGATGACCCACTTCAAAGTGGATCTCCATGTAGCTGGCCAGGGGAACGAATGCTCCCAGGCCAAAGCCCAACAGTGCGCGGGCGCGCTGGCCTAGCGCAAAGTAGACGCGTGGTGGCGCTGGTGGCGGGATAGGCTGGGGTTCTTCCAGCTCCACGGCAGGCGGCGGCGGTTCTACGACAACGTGTGAGGCTTGGCGCTGCTCACGGCGTGCCTTGTTCCGTGCGAGCCGCCGTTCTTCGCGCTCTGCATCTGTGAGGGCTGGTCGGCCTCTGTGGCGTTCTGGTTCCGGTATGCTGATCGGCGTGGGAGGAGTAGGAACAGTAGCCAAAAGAGGCATAAGGCAAAAGCCTTTCTGGGGCTGTGCCCCCGTTAAAATGCGTTTCTGTTATGGAAAAAGTGTTCCCTATCAAATACGGCGAACTGGTAAGGAATCCTTACCAGTTGGAAAGCGCCGTGAGAATTACTGCTCGTCTACTCGTAATCTCCGCGCGTCTTCAATGTTCGGGGCGGTTCCGGCCAGATCCAAAAGTCTGTGACCGGCTTCCTCCGCCGTCGAAGAGCTTATGAACTTGCGAGCGCGCCACGAGGAACCCTCTTGATAGAGTTCCCAGCCGTAGGGACACGCGGCCTCACACTCTTCGCGGGTTGGACCGGGGAAAATGGCACTGTGAGAATGCTCGACATTGGCGGCCACAAAAGAAAGGTTGCCGTCTCCAGCGGCGTACGAATGGATAACGGCGATGCGGTCTCCGTCTTCGTTGCGGCGAGATACTTCAGGCTTGCTCATGGTGCTGGCTCCTTGTTTGATTCGTTCAATGGTTGAAAAAGTGTCCCCTATCAAATGGGGTGCGCTAGCTGTCTTCGTCGTCGTCGCTGTCTTCGTCCTCTTCTTCGTAGGCGTCGGGCGTAATGCCTGCGTCTAGCGAAAATGCGTCGACTGCATCCTGCCATGCGTCGTCCGGGTTGTCGCCTTTGCCTTTCAATGTCACAGAAAAAACATAGGTGAGCATGCTGCCCTCGATTCTGCCGGTATCCGGCCGTTAGCGGTTGCGGTTGAACTGTCAAGGATTCCTTGACAGTTGCGGCGGGTTACTTGCTCCAGAAAGGATCATCGGGGGCTGGTGGCGGGTTGCCTTGCTTTTTGCGGCGGTCGCATTCGGCGAGGAATGCGGCAGCGCTGCGCGGGGGAGCGGTGGGAGCGGTGGGCTCGGGTTCAGATTTCACCATGCGCCGGATAAAAGCTTCGTCGACACATGCGCAATTGCTACGCGAGTTGAACGCTTTTGTATCTTCGAAAAAGGCGGTCTGGAGCTTCTCTAGTGCGTCGGCATCGGCCTGAATGGCTTCCTCTATCTCTGCTTTCGTCTCGACTGATTCCCATGCGGCGGCGCGCTTTACTGCGCCTGCGTCGAATATCTTGAGTGCAGCGCGCGAGTTTGAAAATGTGGTTTCCATGGTGTGCTCAATTCTCCGGAAATTCCGGATAGTTGGAAAAAGTTGGTCGCCTATCAAAAACTAGAAAGTTTGCGCTGGATAATCTCCCGGACGCGAGCCGCGTTTATCATTTTCATGGCTCCGTGCTCTTTCGTCGCCGCAACCGGCCACGCCCAGCCCTCTAGCTCTGCAATAATCTCTTGTGCTAGATGCGGCCTTGGCTCTGCCTTGGCAGGCGCGGCGACTGGTGCGCCGCAATTCAGATCCACACAAAGCGCGTCAATGTCATCGGTGCTAAGCGGCTCGATAGTGCTGCCGTCGGCGGCCGTGAAGTGATCCGGGAACGCATCATAGATGTGCTTTGCGGCGTAGCCGTCATAGGTGCGTTGGAACAGGCGCAAGGCAGCTAGAACGGTGGCCAGGTTGCTTGGATCTTCGAGCGGATTAGACGCGGGCGCGTGCTTGACTATCTCCCACCCGCCCACAGTGTTCCCGTTTACGTCGCGGATAGGCGCATTGTCCCCAGCTTCGGGCAGCTCGCCGGGGCGCCAATCCTTGAGATACTTGGCCACGTCCTTTACGGCTGCGCGAATGTCGTCAGCCGTCTGCATGGCGTCATTGCCTAATTCGATTTTTAATTGAAATTCCATGGTGCTCCTCGATTCTGCCGGGGAAAAACCCGACTGTTACGCGTGAATTGGTCGCCTATCAAATATGCCTAGATTTCCCACTTGGCGCTTTTGTAGCCGGGCAGCGCCATAATCAAGAGGTTAATCAACTTTTCACAAGTGCGCTTTGCCTGCGAGGTTTCCCAACCGTTATGTTCGCAGCTCTGATACTGATAGGAATGAATCAGCTTGAATGCCTCAACAACGGTAGGGATGCGCTTCGGGCTGTGGAAGACGTACGGGACCAGCCAATAAGGCTCACACGGGCCGGGTACGCGCTCGGGGTGGTTAACCGTATCGGGATAGCGCGCATTGATGCTGGCCAGATTCTCGCGGATGAGCGTATTTCCCAACTCGCCAAGCGGATCTGAAGAGTCCGGGAGAATACCGTATTTCATGGAATCTTCCCACTGCTGCCGGTCTTGTTCCGACTGTGCCGGACCCTGTGCCACTACGGCAATAATTGCGTCAATGTGTTCTTTGCTGACCATAAATGCAGACATACTCTTTTCTCCTTGCGGCTGTGCCGCCGTTAAAAATCTGTTGCCTATCAAAGTCTGGAATCTGGACTCTGTTAGATTACGCTTTCCGGCTTTCCTTGAGTTGCTTTTCCAGCTCGTCCAAGCGTTCGAGAATGCTTTCTTTTGTCGTGTGCAGATGCTCGTCCAGTCGCCAGCACCAAAAACCCACAACGCCTAGAGCAAGGAGTAAAACCGTGTCGTTATACATCGCCGTTCCTTGCCCGCGTACTAGCCCACGGGCGGAGCTGTTACTTCGCTGCGTCTCTGACAAGGCCATCGCAGAATTTTGCAAACTCTTTCACCGTGATATTCTTCGGGCGCGAAAGTTCGCTTTCAAAAGCATCGCCCTGCCATCCATCGGCCGCGCGAATTTTGAACATGCGTTCAAGTTGCGGGTCGTCATGAAAGTCTGCTTCTAATCTGCTTAGTGCACGCACAATTTCCACGACTTGTCCGGAATGTGCCCTGTAATCGGGGTGTGTCTGGAATTCCACAGGGTAGTTAAAATGAGCTTTCATGCTCCCTCTATGCCCGCGTATCTGCCCACGGGCGGGCAGGGTGCTAGTGCTGGAGAAAATGCCGGACTAGGACATAGCCTAGCGCGTACAGCGCAATGGAAAGAGGCAAGCCAAAGCGCAAAGCTTGAATTTTCACTTTTTCCTCTTTTCGGCGTAGAAGGCGAGCGCTTCCGCTTTCAATGCGTCGATGGCTGCAGGCGTGAACACGCTGGCGTGTTGCGTGTTCAGATTCTTCTGCGTTGCGCGGGCAACGGTGCGCAAAAGGACCTTACGAAAATCGCCGTACACTCTAAACGTGAGTGAGCCATCTTTCACAAAATGCAGGTGAGCGGCGGAAACAAGGCGGCCGTCGTCATACTTTTCGGTGCTGATTTCCATCTGTGCCGCGCCTGCCGCGCTGTCCAACTCCGGAATTGCGATAATCTGTTTCGGTTCCTGTGCCATGGTGAAAGCTCCATTCTTGCGGCTGTGCCGCCGCTAAAGGTGAAAAGTTTGGGCACCTATCAAAAAAGTGACCGCTATCATAAGCGAGTCCGGAATCTGGACTATGCGCCTACTCTTCGCTCCCGAGCGTTACCTGCTCGAAGTCGAATCCATTCGGGCCGGACGCATCGCAGACAGACCACTGCGCGCCACTCGGTAGATGCGTAATCCACCACTGGCCATGCTCGAAAACTGCGCTGAATTCCACGTAGGAGCGGGCCGGGTTCACCAATTGCGTATTCACTGCGCGCAAAATGCGCGCTTCCATCGCCGGGGTATTGGTTTCAGTGTTCAGCATGCTGCCATCCTTGCCCGCGTACTCTATGCCCACGGGCGGGCCGGTTATCTCGCTGCCCAACGTTGCGCCCACTCGGGCAACGTATCCAACACGCAAGGGTCAAACGTACTCAAGCCATCGGGCGCCACTCCGACAGATATAACTTTGCCCACTAGAGACGCTAGACTCTGGTAATCCTCAATCTCTAGCAGTATCGGCGTGCCATCCTTGCGCCTGCACCAAACCATACCGTTGAAAAAACCGTCAACATGATCGACGTAAACAATCACGTTAGTGAAAACTCGCAGGCGCATCGGGCAAAGCATGCCCGGCCAGCTCTTCGAACTTTCCAATGGTCATGCAGCCGGAAAAACTCTCGCGTTGCGCATAAATTGCGCGTGGAATCAGTTTACCTTTTTCGCCGGTGGCGCTGTGAAAAAGGGCGTGAACCATATCGTTTCCAGCGGTCAGGCCAGCGGAAAGAACAAACTCGCCTGCAGCGATTGCCGCCGCGCGCTCCGCCAGTTCAGCGGCAAATTGCAGATGCCTTTTTTCGCATCCGTTCTCACGGTGAGCCGCGCGCCCGAAGTGTTCCGCGTGATTCTTGCGGCAAGCTGGACAGGCCGCGACGGGTTGGCACCATTCAAACGGGCACCGATACTTTCTCGCGCCTTCTGCGCCGCAATAGTCGCACAACAAACGGCCGCTTTGACTGTAGCAATAACCCATCTAGAGCCCCTTTCCGGCGAGAATCGCCGCGCGCGCATGCTTCTTGAATCCATCCGTGAACCATTCCGGGTTATCCCATCCCACTTGCCCGTTACCATAGTTGAGCGGATAATCGGTGCGATAGCCGTCTTTCGTTGCGGCAACATACTCGCGCTTGCCGTTGATCGTTGCCGTTACCAGCGCTTCACCGTTCGCGGCAACGTATACCGCGCGCTCATCTTCAAAAGTTGTGTACATAGCCGTTACTCTCCGATCAAACGGAAGACGCGAAAATCGGCCTTCAGGTAAACGCTGTTATGGGCGCGCACGTCATTTTCGCTGAAAATCCAAACGAGTCCCGCGCGCTTTTCTTCCGTGGGCTGCAGGCGGTCAAGCTGAACAGGCTCGCCGAGGCTGCCACTATAGGAAATAGCGCCGCCAAGGTAAAAGCCGTGATTCTCTTCGGCCGTGTACATGGTGGGCTGGACGGAATCCTTCGAGCGAAGCGCAATGCGGAATTTTCCCTTGGGAGTGTCGAGCCAATCACCTACGCGCGGCCCTTGAATCGCGTCATAGTCGCGCATACGCTCGGCGAGAATAATCGCGTTTACGATGCTGGCAGAGACGGCAGAGTTAAACCACGGCTCGACCTGAAAGCGGTTTTGTTCCATGCTCCTATCAAAGTAGATAGGGCGCGGGACGGGGCGCATTAGCTCGGGCTCGCCCCAGTCGGCAAGGCCGTATTTTTCAACTTTTCGCGCGTAATCGGCCATATAATCGGCGCGCATGCGGTACAGCTCGCCCACGAATAGCGCATACGTTCCCATGCTCCACCTGTACGGGAAAGGCTCGCTCAAGCCGTGAACTGCGCGAATCACAGCGCCGCCTTGACGGCTCAAAATGTTGCGCTCGAATGCGGTCGCGTCGCCGTTATGGTTAAAAGATTCGCGCATGTAATTGAGCGTGTACGGATTAGCGTTATAGGTTTCAATCTGCCTCACCGTGTCGTGGCCGTAAACGTCGTAGCAAACTTGGTCCTGATAGCTAAGATGGAATTCAATCCTGAACATGGGGCGCATCCTTTGAATGTTGTGGCTGTGATTGATAGAGAAAAATGGGCAGGCGCAATGCCTGCCCGATACGTGCGAGCTAGGCAGCTACGGCCGCGCCTTTCAGCTCTGCCATGCGTTCCGCCAGTTGCCACAAAGCTCTGTTCAGGCGTACATCCTGATCGATGCCGCGAACTTCGCGCGTGGTCACGCGGCGCATGGTGCGGCGGCCGGTCTGCGGGTCTGTGCCGTGCTGCATGCCGTGCAATCCGCCGCGCACTACATTTTCTTGCACCACGTTCAGAGTGTGCCACAAGTCGGGTTTGGGAGCGGCAGGGGTGCGCCAGTTGATAATGCCTGTTGCATCTGCCTCACGACGCGGGCGCAAAAGCTGCTCGGCGGTGATCGGCGATGTAATTTTTCCCTCTACATCGGCAAAGCGTAACTGGCGCGCTGCATCGGCGAATGCGCCTTGCTCGCCTGCCGTGAGCTGCAACTGATTCCATTCATCGGCGCGCGCGAGCGCTTTTTCAGACTGGCCGACAATCTGAAAACTGCCTTCGATCACATCGCGAACAATGTCGCCTTTGTGCTGGATGGAGAGCATTTCCACCGTGGAATCCGAAACCATGAGCCCATTCGAGCAAACGAGCCGAAACAATCCGGCCGAAAGCTTATACGCGCTCGTGCCATCGTGGGAATTGACGAGAACGACCTCCGGGACGGAATCGCCCACTTTTTGAATTGCGCTGAAAGAATCAGGATGGCGGAAACGGATAAGGTGTTTTGTGTATTCGGCCTTGCCCGCAACACGCGAGCGGCCCTGTGTGGCTTTAAACGGCTGGAATCCCTCGCGCATAAGGCCGCTGATCACATCGGAAGTAGGGATATAGGTATAACGCGCAGAGCGCGATTCATGCGCGGACGTGGCGAACGCGCTAGGCGCGTAATGGCGAAGTTCATCCATGGAAAGCGGATTCTGCAGGCGAAGAGCTACGCTAGGATTGATCGATGCGCCGATAGAAAAGTTATGTGCAAAGTTGTTCATTCTGTCCCCCTATAGGACTCGGAACTATGTTCCCGCTGTGCGCGATACACTGGCCGCGCCCTTCCAGATTCGAGCCCGTTCGCCCGACTTCCTTACCCTAGCAGAACCGTAATGCTATTGCAACTATAAAACGTATCGTTGTGCCGATTCGTTTCGATTTAGGTCGCACGCGTACCAGCGTGATGCAGGCGCAAGAGCGCGCAAGATCAACGTCTATGCAGGTTTAAGGCGATACTCTGCGCTATTGGCAAAGCGGCAAAGTGTCTGCCCGCTGTGCGCGGCGGTACAGGCGTATAGGGGCATAAGGCACAAAGCGGCATGGGAGAGACAAAGCCTTTGCTCGCCTATCCAAGATTCATGGGCCCCTATCAAAACGCGTAAACAGGCGCAATGCAAGCGCTGTGCGGCCTGCCACGGGTGCGCGCATAGGCTGGCGCGGCAATGGCGCTACAGAGCGCACCTAGCGCCTCTAGCAGTGCTCTAGAGCCGTCTGTAGGCCAGTTTCAGGGGTGTGTGGCTGTCCGGGGTGGTAGTCTGTCGCCAATTCTACAGATTTAGCGGCGGTGGCCTGCCGGCCGGTCTGCGCAATGCTGCCGGCGGTGGTAGATCCTAGTCAATTGTCGCGTCTATAGTCGCGCGCGTTTCCTTAGTTGTCCGGGCTGGGGGGGTGGCCCGACGTCTATGACGCCTTAGCCCTCACCCGGAAAAAATATAGAAATTCCGAAGCTAGAAGCGCAACGGAAGCGCAAAGGAAAATCTATGAAAATTTAGGTAGCGTAGTGGATAGAGCGCAACGGAAGCGCAAAGTTGATATGCTTGAGCGTTGCGTATGTGGCAGGATAGGAGTTGTCAGTTTATGCGCTGCGGTGTTAGGAGGGGTGGGGAAGTGGGAATACGTTTTAGGTTTCATCGTGGTGGTTTGGCAGAGTCGATGGAGACGGTTCGGACGTTTGCGAGTGTGGATGATGTGAAGCGGCATATTGCACAGGATCTTGCTCATTTCATCGATGTTGCTCCTGATGCGATACATGCAAGGCGGTACAGCAAGGATGGTGATCCGCGCATTGGGTGGCAGGACCTTTTCATTATTACGATAGACGGGTATGGGGCTATTGGTTTTGCAGATTCATGGGATGAGTAACGCGGTGCTGCACGATATAAGCTGCCAGCTTACGAACTGCGGTGTGCATTGTTTATGGCATGCTGAGTCGGCTCGACTCAAATGGTGGTAGTGCTGAGTAGATTCTACTCAGGCTGGTGAGTAGAATCTACTCATGGGCAAAACTAAGATGGAGGCATATCGATGCGACGTGTGTGGGTATCTTTGGCCGGTAGACGTTCGTAAACCGATACCCGCGCAATGCCGTAATCCCGAGTGTCGCACGCGGAAGTGGAACAGCGGGACTGTAGCTCAGCCGGTAGAGCAACCGACTCATAATCGGCCTGTCGCGGATTCGAGTCCTGCTGGCCTTGCCAGATGCCCACACGACAAGGGGCACAAGGGTTTCCAGCGGCCTGACGGGTTCTGGTGTTATGACTGCCGCAAGCTGTACTAAGGCGCTTTACATTGTGCGCACGATGCTGTACGCTCATTGTGTATACATTCAGGAGGTGGGTCATGGGTTCTGTCGTTGCTGAATTGCGGGCTACGAACATCAATTTGCGTGCCAATCTGCGGCAAAAGACATTAATTGATAGTGCAGCAGAAGTGCTGGGAAGGAACCGCACGGATTTCATGCTGGATGCGGCGTGCAGGGAAGCGGAAGCGATTTTGCTTGATCGCTGCTACTTCCGTCTCGGGAAAGAAGAGTTCCAACGCTTCAATGACATGCTAGACAATCCTCCCAAGTCCAACCCAAAACTGGCAAAGCTGCTAGCGAGGAAACCATCGTGGGAGGAGTAGAGGCGTCCAAGATCCGTATTACCGCTCCAGAAAAGCTGACAGTGGAACATGATCTTACGCAATTCTGCTGTGGCGAATCATCTCTCAATCTGTGGTTGAAGACGCGGGCACTTCAAAACGAGAAGAATGGAGCATCGCGTACTAAAGTGGTGTGCTCAGAAGGTCATGTCGTTGGTTTTTATGCGCTGGCGACTGGTGCTGTGGCACATGTCGAGGCACCCACACGCATCAAGCGCAACATGCCCGATCCAGTGCCCGTGATGCTGATCGGACGACTGGCTGTGGATGAACACTTTCAGCATCGCGGGATTGGGGCGGATCTTTTGCGGGATGCGGTTTTGCGCACTTTGCAGGCTGCTGAGATTGCCGGCATTCGTGCGGTTTTGGTAAATGCAATTTCTAAGGATGCAAAACAGTTCTACGAGAAATACGGCTTCATCGCTTCGCCGATCAATCCACAAACGCTTATGATTACATTGACTGAGGCAACCAAAATTCTGGCATCGCGGAGCTAAAGAAATTTGTTGACAACGCGGGGGCTTGGCGCAAAGTATTGAGGTGTCATATGAGTGCGTCGAGCAGGCGCAACCTGAAGAATGAGCTGACAAGATGTTCTAGTGCGCTGGATAAGCGCAACAACAGCATCCCGTACCAAATCCGTATGAGTGCATCGAACAGATGCAACCTCCATTGGCATTCGTTTTTGTCTGCTGTATAGCAGACTGGTTGAAGTGCATCGAGAAGATGCAACGTACGTGAGCCTTGGATTTCGCAGTAATGCGGTTTCAGTGCACCGCATAGGCGCAACATGGATAGGTTGAGGAGCACAGTATGAGTGCATCGAGCAGATGCAACATGGATAGGTAGGGGTGTACAGTCAAAGTGCATCGGAGAGATGCAACATGTGCGACAAAGTAGGAGTGCGCTGGATAAGCGCAACAATACACTGAATAAGCGCAATAATACACAAGGGATATTTATAGACGTATGAGTGCGCCGAGAAAGCGCAACGCGTCAAGGAATAGCACAAAGTCACAAGGCAGTTTCAGTGCATCGAGTAGATGCAACACGAGAATCATCACGGCTTTTTGGCTATAAAAAGGTTGCAAGATAGTCATAGTGCGCTGGATAAGCGCAACAATCAAACAGCTTCTACAGTGCGCCGAATAGACGCAACATTAGCCATGCTCAGCTTTTTTGCCCTGAAAATTTCTGAATAGTGATAAAGAATAGCCCGCATGAACAAGACATACAGGCTATTCCTGTTCTGAAAAATTATCGAGAATGACGACCGCCAAAGTAAAAGCCAAGAACAAGCGTCACCATTGGCGGGAGAATCGTTCTTGCTTGTTCAAAGATGGTTTGAGCTTCTTTTGATCCGGGCCAACGCAATAAAACCCCGCAAGCCAAAAACATCAGAAGGACTAAAACCATCAGGATTTGCTGCGCAAAAGACAATAGCTTTTGTGGATCGAGTTCAGGACGAGGCACGTCTTCGCGTTGGCCAAGATCGACGATGATCGGTTTTTCTTTGTTCTCATTTTCCATGAAGTTTATACACCAACAATGCGGGCAATAACCTTTTCTCCGTTGATGATTCCAAGAGAGTTCCCCTTGCCCTTTTCCTCCTGGGCTACCTTCAACACAGTGAACATACGTCGAATAATCTCTGTCTTGGGAACAGATTCTTTTTGAGCAGTGTCGTTGACGATTTTTACAATCTCAGCGGGGAGTGCAATTGTCATGCGTGCCATAAAATCTCCTGAATGCATACTATCACGTAAATCGCACTAAAATCGCACTACTTAAAAATAAAGGTTTTGGCCTTTATCTACACTGATGCTTTAGCGAATGCAGTTACAGTTCGCTAAGTGAGCGCAATCCTTGCGCAATGAAAAAT
>Ga0224559_1000201_pt1 | contig 40901 bp, 34 predicted proteins | sample 714S33034metaG_FD_180676 | JGI IMG/M metagenome (GOLD analysis project Ga0224559, IMG submission 180676) | Peat soil microbial communities from Stordalen Mire, Sweden - 717 S3 30-34 | ecosystem: Environmental > Terrestrial > Soil > Wetlands > Peat | place: Sweden: Norrbotten County, Stordalen... | reverse complement strand
TACATCTTTTTTATTATATATATATATATATATATCTAATAAATGACATTTGATGGTAAAATACTATGGATAATTTATTAAAACTAGTCTAGTATGTATTTTATAAATTGTATATAAAGAAATATAAGGAGCTTTTGAAGCTAATCAAAGTACTAAAATAAAAAAAAAAATTAAAAGTTAATGAAGTGTTAATTTTTTTTTTAATTTAATAACAAGCTCATTACTATTACTATTAAATATAAATCTTTGAATATAGTTTATTTAATGTAATTAACAACGTTTTTATTTCTTTTAGGAGCTTTATTATTATGTGACGCTTTATAACCCAGAGTTACTGTAAAATATGGTTCATACCCATCTGGCAGATTTAGTTTTTCTATATTTTTAGTGTTTTGGAAGAAAAATGTTGAAAGTCCGATCCAGCATGTACCTATACCAATACTTTCTGCAGCAATAAGCATATTTTGTGTCGCTGCACAACAGTCATGAAGTGGATACATTGCATTTTTCTTTCCGGAAACCACAATAACTGTAGGTGCTTTATAAAAAATATTAAAATTTAAAGATTTTCCAATTTTAATTTCCTTATTTGCAACTAATTTTTTAGATTCTAAATTTATCCTACCCATCAATTCTTTATCTTGTTTTAATATTTTTTTAGATTCTGAATCCATCATATCAATAAATTTCTTATTTTGTATAACTGTAAAATGCCATGGTTGGTCATTATGTGCTGTTGGAGCATACACTGCTGATTCCAGTATAATTTCAAGTTCGTCATCTTTAATTTGTTCGGGAAGATAACTTCTAATACTTCTCCTATTTTTAATGCTTTCTAATACTTCGTTCAAAATTCCACTCTCATTATACAACTACATTTAATATTTTTTACATTTTACAAATTTATTCTACACTAATAATTACTTAATTAAATAAATTATTTGAAATAAAAGTGAATTAAAAATTTAAATGTTCTAAAAAAAATTTATATTAGAAAATTTCTGTATTTATAACTAAGTAGCGTTTATTGCTCAGACAATCTTGCCTAATTCCAATTTTTCGCTGTTTTTTTTAATGCTTGATTAATGTCTTCAATTATGTCATTTGGATCTTCTATACCTACACTCAAACGGAAAAATCCATTGTGAAACTTTTCTGGATACAAATATTGTCGTTCATTATCTTCACATATGAAAACTATCAAACTTTCATCGTGTCCTAAAGATACTGCTGAAGTAATTAAACATAAATTGCTTACAAAAAGGTTATGAGTTTCATGATCTGCTCTAAGACTAAATGAAAGAACACCACCAAAACCTGGTGACATTTGGGAAGTAGCTACGTCATGATTTGCATGATTTTCAAGTCCAGGATAAGAAACAAAACTTACAAACGGAAGACTTTCTAAAAATTCAGCGATTTTTAATGCATTTTCATTGTGTTGTTTCATTCTTAACGGTAAAGTAACAGAACCCCTCATAATAAGCCAAGCATTAAATGGACTGATTGTACCACCGAGATTAATCTAGGATTGTTCTCGGATAGTATCGAAATATTCTTTTTTTCCGGTGATTGAACCACCCATAGAATCCCCATGACCATTTATATATTTTGTAAGACTTTCAATTGAAAAATCTGCTCCTAATTCTAAAGGACGTTGATTAAAAGGAGAAGCTAAAGTATTATCAACAGAAAGTAAAACATTACGTTCATGTGCAATTTTTGCAATTGATTGTATATCTGAAATGGCAAGTGTTGGATTTCCAGGCGTTTCAATATGTATCAATTTGGTATTGGCACGTATTGCAGATTTTACTGCCTCAATATCTGAAGTATTGATGATTGTAGTTTCCACTTCGAATTTCTTGTTAAATAATTCGTTAAGTAAACGGTAGGTTGCAATATAAGTGACATTTGAAAAAAATTACATGATCACCACTTTCAAGAAGAGCAAAGAAGAGGCCGGATAGTGCTGCCACTCCACTTGCTAATACAACACAATCTTCTCCATTTTCTAATGATCTGATTCTTTCCTGTAAGTATTGTTGGTTGGATCCACCATTTCTTGTATATAAATTTGTATCTGCACTACTCCAGTTTAAAGTGCTTGGATCATATGGTAACTTATAACTATTTCCCATAGTTATAGGACGTTTAATCGCATTTGTTTCTTTATCAATTTCATTACCAGCATGAACAGCTCTTGTCTGAAAACTTAAGTTTTTGTATATATTTTTTTCCATATTACTCATCCATGATTGATTTTTTTATAAATTCAAATAGTACATACATTTTTATTTTATAACAATTGTTATAATTAATGATATGTAATGGTTTTCAAAGAATTTTGCTATGTTTATCTCGATTCGATGGGAAGATTTATATAGTAATATAACGATCGTTATATTATGGGAGGAGTATAACAATTGTTATATTTATTCCACTAAATCGGAGTCGGATTGGAGATTTTAAATAATAAAAAATGGAGGTGAAAAAAATGGTAAAAGCGTTCATATTGGTAGATGCAGATGTAAATAGGATATCAGATGTATCTAATGAATTAAACAAGATTGATCTAGAAGTATATCCACTATTTGGAGAACATGACTTCATAGTAATAAGTGAATTTGAAGATTCAAAGACAACTGCTTCAAATCTGATAGAAAAGATACATCCAATAGAAGGAGTAATAAAAACTGAAACCTTGGTTGGTTCAGAAATTATTAATGAAAATGAATTCCATGACAAGATAGAAGTTGATATCGTCAATGATTAAATAATTAAATAAAATTAAAAATGAAATGCATAGTATGTACCCATTGTGTAAAAAATAATGGATTCAGAAGTAAATGAAATAAAAAACCAGAATGAGTTAAAATCACTTTTAATGAGGTGTAAATATGTGTAGCTGTAAATTAACTTATCAAAAGGTAGTAAATGTTTAGAAAAAATATATTCCTGTTCGGGGATTAATCATACTTAATGAATCGATATAATCCCCGAATAAGGAACTTGGAAAATAAAATATTGATTCAGCATAAAATTAACAAATAATTATTGGATACTTTCTCATTCTAAATATGCCTCCAATTGGTGCAAATTTAAGATTAAAATCTCGTCTTAAACTAAGAATATACTCCATGAATTTACATGGGATTTAGAAGTTCAATTTGAAAATATCCATTTCAATATCCTCTAATATGCTCATAATTTATATAAAATTAGATTTTCCAAAATAATAAATGTTTCATTTATCAATTATTACAATAAATTTTTTCTAACAAAATTTTTCCATAAAAGAATTATTATAAAAGAACACCTTTTTCAGATATTAAAAAAATTGGGAGAAAAAAAACATGAAAATTTTTGTTGAAAATATCAAGAATAGTTCTGATTACAATGACGAGAGTAAATGGGTTGAATATAATTTATTAGCACATTTAAATGGTACTCTCCATAATGAAGATTAATTATGTGAACTGTTCCAGATTGAGTAAATAATGCAAAGATAATTTCTTTGCTTCTTTAAATTTTAATTATTTTAATGTAGGTGAATTTAATAAAATAAATACAATATTAAATTAATAATATTGAGATTCGAGTATCATTCTTCTCATTTTCATAAATATCTGGTAATCTCAATTTTGGCTCCCAATAGAATGCATGGGCTGCTCCTTCAAATACCTGTTTTTATTCGGTGATACAGCTTAAAACAAATTCTAATGGAGACCCTTTAAAATCGTTTCCAAAGGTGTTATTTTTAATAGCATTAATCATATCCTTAACTCCTCTCCGAATCGATCTAAAAGCTTTTATTCTCGTTTCATTATAGATAAACCAAGTATTATAAACAGATTCAGAATCCTTTTTGTATTGATCTACTATTCCAATTAAGGCATTAATTTCCACAAGCTGATTCTCCTTGGATAATATTTATTGGATTGTGTAACGAAAATTGAATAATTAAAAACATCAAATGAGTGAATGTAGACTGTTATCTGGAACTTTAATGTGGATTGGCATAATGTAAATTAACTTAAAAATGGATATCGATTATCCAATTTCGAATGATCAAATAAACAAAAAAATTAGATTTTTTTGATGTAATTTTTTACATAACCCATTTAAGACCATCATATGCTAAAAAAGTATAAATAGTAGAGATAATTGTTTATGTTCCAATATACCGGGCATATATGGTCCTTGCCACCGTCTCATCATCAGTCCCCTTGATAATAGCTCTTCCATCACGAAATAATGATATTTCAGTTTCATCATTTTTAAAGAGCATTATAAAATCTGAACATTTAACAGTCCCAAGTTTTTCAAGTTTTTCACCTATACTCTTCAGGGATAACTCCTTAGGATCTGCTGGTGTTATCTGTATCGCATTTCTACCGCATAGGGATGTTATTATTTCCTGTTCATCTGAATCAATAAACTCATAATTTTCTTTGCCACAACATTCACATTTCTCATTCTTTTTAACCATTATACTATCAAATGAATGGTTCCAGGTGTCGTAGACCAATAAATTACTGTTAGTTGATTCAACATCATCATAAAATCCTAATAATATTTTAATGGCTTCAGTTGTCTCTATAGAACCCATTATAACAGTTATTGTGTTCAATACCCCCATGGTGTCACATGTTGGAAGTGATCCGGCCTTGGGAACACCAGGATAAAGACATCTGATACATGCCTTGTCGGGTAATATATTCATGCTCATTCCAGATGTACCTATTGCACCTGTATATATCCATGGAATTCTATTTTTAACACAGACATCATTTATTAGCATTCTAGTCTGTATATTATCTGTTCCATCGATTACAAGATCAACACCATCTAAAATCTCTTCAATATTTGTATAATTTATATCTTTGATAATAGGATACACTTCTATATCAGAATTTATACTAGCAATTTTTTCGGCTGCTGCAACTGCTTTAGGTGAACCAATATCGTTTTCATCAAAGAGCATTTGCCTCTGTAGGTTGTTTAGCTCAACAAAGTCCCTATCTATAATTGACAATTTTCCTACACCTGCACGGGCTAGATTATTAGCTGCTACTGTCCCAAGGGCTCCGCACCCTACAATGGCTACACTGCTATTTAAAAGTTTTTCTTGCCCTTCTTCACCGATATTTTGCAATATTACTTGTCTCGCATACCTGTTCTGCATAATGATCATTTCCTAACTTATATTTTTGATATATCACAAATTTTATAAAATTTTTCTAATAAATTTATCCTTTAATGATTTTAAAATGATTAATGTATCACCAAAATATCTGGAGTATAATGATTTTTTTAAACCAAACTATTAGAACTAACAAATCTCATCAGCAATATTTTTTGATAGTCTTTTAGCAAGTGCTACAATGGTTAATATGGGTGGTCTTCCTGGTGCTTGAGGTATCACACTTGCATCAGAGATAAAAAGTCCTTTGATGCATGTTTCAAGATTTTTATCCACTACCTTACCTATTGCTGCTGTTCCTCCTGGATGAGCTCCCCTTATAGGAGTTGAGGATATTGATGAAGGATCTACACCAACAGCATTTAATAGTTCAACAGATTTATCATAACCTTCCTTCAACAAATTTAAGTCGCGTGATGTGAGTACTTTTTCAATTCTCCCATCGCTGTAAATTTTCCCATTAGCTTCATCAGCTATTTTAACCATCAATCCAATTACATCTTTGGCTTTGGGATTAAATCCTTTATTTTCTATTAATGGTATTAATTGGTTTGAGAAATGAGGAGATATAAAATATGGTCCAAATTCTGATTTAACTCCCATGGGAATCTCAGTGTTAAGATTTACATCCTTCAAGTATCCGCCAACAGTTATAAATAGATCTGTAAAGAGGCCATCACAAACTTCATTGGTTACATCCGAATCCAATAATATTTTAGGAGTGTTTAAAGCCCCGGCAGCAATAACAACTATTTTAGAGAAGTATTGCTTTGTTTCGCCATTTGAATCTATACCTTCAACACCTTCCACTCTCTTATTATTATGGAGAACTTTTGTAACATTAATGTTGGATAATATTTCTGTATTATTTTCAGTTTCATTTATTTCTTTAATGAAATCATTTGCATCCCATTTAGCTCCCTTGGTACACCCAAGTATGCATAATCCACAGCTATCACATTTAGTGAAGTCAATAAATTTGGGCATGGGTTCCATAAAGTACCCTAACTTTTCACCTTTATCAACTATCATCCTTGTAGCTGGACCCATCATGTTAGCTGGAAGTGATCCAACATTTAATTCTTTGCTAGCTTCTAAAAGTTCTTCAAATAGCTCTAGATCAAATCCTTTAAACTGGGCTGTAGCACTATTTTTATAACAGCTTGTACAGGCATAACATGCATTTGCAAGAGATACTGGTGTTGTGCCGCCTAAACCATCTATATCCATTAATTCTGCGGCTTGGTTCAAGAATTCATACCTATTATCTTCTGTATCTTCTTCTAATTTAAGTAATAATTTTGTGTATTTGATATGATTGGCTGCAGTTCCTCTTGGATGATTTAAGCCCTTTTCAAGTACAAGTACATTTAAATTTTTATAGGATAGTTCGTGTGCTACAGTTGCTCCTCCAGCACCGGTACCCACAATGATAACGTCATAGATCATGCTTTCACTTTTATTGTTTTTTATTAAATTTCTCCATATTTAAAAATTTGATCAAAATTCCTTTAATTAACGATTGTTAAGTCCATTATAATATACCTATTGATCAGCAGGATACTGCTATTTAAAAAAAAATGTAACTCGACTTTAGGGATTTGATTGTATCATTTAGGTGTATAAATATTCACGATTAAAAATAATGTTAGAAAAATTTGAGAGATATTATTATTATGTTCAAGTAGACTTGTCTTCAAGTACAATATCCATTTCCTTTAATTTGCTCCTTATTTCATCAGAGAGATCCCATTCCTTTTTTTCACGGAGTTTGTTTCTTACATCCTTTAAGAGTTCAATTAAATCTTCTTGACGTTCTGGTTCATTTTTGTTTTTTAAAGAAAAATCAAAACCTAAAACAATACCAAATTCTATGATAAGTGCTTTCAATTTGGTTAAAGCATTTTTAGAAATATTTGAATCGTTAATATCCCTATTTACTTCTCTTATAATATCAAAAATTGTTGAAAATGCAGATGGTGTATTAAAATCATTGTCCATTGCTTCGAAGAATTCTTTTCGGATTTCGGAAAGTTTGTATATGTATTCTTGGTCATTGTCCATTGATATTGAGGTATTTTCGTCTAATAATTCGTTGATTGTTTCGATTAATTTGTAAATTCTTTGAAGTCCCTGTTGTGATTGTTGGAGTATTTCTTGACTGAAATCTATTGGACTTCTGTAGTGGGTTGAAAGTACAAAGAACCTGAAAATATCTGGAGAGTATTCTTGTAACAGATCGTTAATAGTAATAAAATTTCCAAGGGATTTAGACATTTTCTCTCCCTTAACATTTAAAAAACCGGTATGCATCCAATATTTTACCATTGGATTTTTACCCGAAGCTGCTTCCATCTGTGCTATTTCTGCTTCATGATGAGGGAATATAAGATCCAAACCACCGCCGTGTATATCATATTGTGGTCCGAAGTAGGTATCTGTAATTGCAGTATCTTCAATATGCCAACCCGGTCTTCCAGTACCCCAAGGTGAATCCCATACCATCTCTAATTCATCCGATTCTATTTTCCTCTTTTTCCACAGAGCAAAATCTCCTGGGTTTCTTTTTGAAGTATCAGGACCAATTCTATGAACATTTAATTCTTCTAAATTGCGATTTGATAATTTTCCAAAGTCTTTAAATTTAGATTCATCAAAATATACGCCTTTATCTGTTTCGTATGCAAATCCTTTTTCAACAAGGATTTTTATTTGGTTAATTATTTCAGGAATATGTTCGGTTGCTCTCGCATAAAAATTAACGTTTTCAACACCTAAAACCTTCATATCTTGGAGATATTTTTCTTCGTATCTTCTTGCAAGTTCCAGAGGTGATGATCCAAGTTCTTCTGCTCTTTTTAAGATTTTATCGTCCAGATCTGTTATATTCTGTAGATAGAATACTGTAAATCCACTGTATTTAAGATATCTTACAATTACATCGAAGGAGATATATGTCCGTGCATGTCCTATGTGTGAATGATCGTATACTGTTGGCCCGCAAACAAACATCTTTATTTTGTTTCCTTCTCTTGGTTTGAATATTTCCTTTCTTCGGGTCATGGTGTTGTACAATTTTATCATAGGTTTCACTGTTCCTGATAATTAACTTATAAACATGAATAATTTGGAATATTAATTAGTTTCCAATAGAATATTTAATTATTTTTTTACAACGATGTTATATTAAATATTTTAGTATTTCTAATAGATATTAAAATTCGGTACTTTTTAGCTGTAAATTTTGATATAATAAAAAATGTAGGCCGAGATTGGGAATTGAACCCAAGTATCGTGGTTTGCAGCCACGCACCTAGCCGCTCGGTCATCTCGGCAAAAGAATGCCCTAAGTGTAGTATAATGCACTGTATTAACTAGGTTAACAATTGTTATATAAATAGTTTATGCATAATATCGGAAAAATTTCTGTACTGCAATCTTCTTTTTAAGTATTTATTTCCTATACTTTATTTAATTTAATGAAGATTATTATTAAACATTATTATTAATCATATAACACGCTAATAAATTTATTATATACAACTAATCAAATTACATGTAAAATAATGGTTTAAAGATTAAATGGGAATATAACTGATTCATCTTAAAAAAAGGGGGAAATTTGTACAAATTTTTTTTGTACCTATATTACATTTTCACTCTATTTTTTTACCGGCATCAGGGCCTGGTTGTATGGAATATATCTCTTCTACTTTCATCAAAATAGCAGCTTTTGGTGTAAGTTTTGTCATGGCGTTTTCACCCCATTCTGTAACCTTATCGAAGTACTTTCCTGATTCATATATCAAAGCACTTCCTTTAAACTGGAATGGGCATTTAGTTGCATCTTTAGTTACCAGTGAAAGTTGTGGATTTTTTTCAAGATTCTGGCGTGTTTTGTTCATATAATTATCAGCAATTAATATTGTATCTTCTCCAATAGGCCTTGCAAATCCAATAGGAACTACGTTAGGAATTCCATCAGGACTTGCAGTTGCTAGAAACACAAGATCCTTTTCTATTGCATCAATCATTTCTTTAGTCATACTCATTTTATCACCTAACTCTAGTATAACAATTGTTATTTATATAAATTATGTGGATATTATCAAATTAAAAGGTGTATGCTAATATGGATGGTTACATCTTTTTACAGTCCATTCATTTCCTTATACCAATCAACAAATTTTATTATCCCCTCTTGAAAATCTGTTTTTGGTGTGTATCCAAGTACTTTTCTACTCTTAGAGATATCTGCATAGGTCCTTATTACATCGCCGGGTTGCATTGGTAATGGATTGATTATTGCTTTTTTACCGATAACATTTTCTAATGTTTTGACCATCAATTTTAATGAAACTGTATTAGATTCTCCTAAATTAAAAATTTCAAATTTTTTATGGTCTTGTTTTATCCATTCTATTGTTTTTATTATCCCTTCTATAACATCATCTATGTAGGTGTAATCCCTTTCAGTATCACCATTTCCATAGAATGGAATTTCCTGGTTATTAAAAATTAATTTTGTGAATTTATGAATGGCAAGGTCGGGTCTTTGTCTTGGGCCATAAACTGTAAAAAATCTTAAACAAGCTACACTCATATCAGTTAAATTATAATAAGAACGACATAAATGTTCGCCTGCTTTTTTTGTCTCGGCATATGGTGAGATTTGATTATCTACAGTGTCATTTTCAGAGAAAGGAACTTTTGGATTATTTCCATATATGGATGAGCTGGAGGCAAAAATGAATTTTTGTATCTTTCTATTCTTACAAGCTTCCAATAAGTTTGATGATCCATTAACATTAACATTATAATATTCTTCAGGATTCTCAATTGATGGTCTAACACCACATACAGCAGCTAAATGTATCACAATATCTATTCTGTTATTATCAAATACTTCATTTACAAAATTATTATCCCTTATATCTCCTCTATAAATCTTAAGGAAATCATCATCTAAATTCTCTTTTTCTCTTATGATAAACAGTTCTTGAATATTTCTTTCCTTTAGAGCCGGTTCATAAAAATTATTAAAGTTATCCATAACAACAATTTTATTTTTTTTATTAAGAAGCATTTGTTCTACTAAGTGAGAACCTATGAATCCAGCACCGCCACTAATTAATATTGTGTTCATTTAAATCCCTTTATAAGATATTTATGTAAATAAGATATATCAAATAACTTTCTGTATTGATATGAATATTTTTTTCAAATAAATGATACATCCGTGTATCAAACATTAATTTAAGGATGAATAATACAGTTAGGATATACAATTTGTCTAAAAATGACAAACGTTTATCAATTAATCTAATTTCACTATTAATAATGAAACTATATAGATGAACATTAATTTCTATTTGTTGACATTAACTATTCTTTTTTTCTTATTTAAATGGAATATCACAGATTGGATAATAATCATCAAAAGTTGTAGTTACTTGATATTTGATAACAATTTAATTCAAGTCTACATATAAATTTTATTTCTTTAAATATAAATTATATTCTGTAAATGGTATATTATTAAGGATAATTCCCAATTTACTTGAGTTTTATTTTTGATTGTTTCCAGATGTTATGTTTTCTATCTATTTTTTTTGTTTATGTTGTTGGTTGTGTTGTTTAAACAGTAAATTTTTTACGATCCAACACTTGAAACATCTCAATATCAGAAACTTTAAATATCATTAAATTATAACAATTGTTATATTTTCTTAGTGGTGATTCATTAACCTATCAATACAGTTAAATGGATTTAACACTTGAAAATTATAACCATTTATTACCATATAATAATATAAAAATCTTGAAAAAAAGACCATGATTTATATTAAATATATATAATTTGTTTAAAAATTGAATATGGTAATATTTGGAAGTCATTTAATAAAACGGAGGAAATATAATGCCTGAAGAAAAATCAAATGGAAATGAAGAAAATAAAAATGAAGAATGGAAGGGACCAGGACTAAGTACTATTGGATTGCATGTTGGACAGGAAGAACCAGATTCTGCAACAGGATCACGAGCGGTTCCCATATATCTAACAACATCATATGTCTTCAACGACACAGAACATGCAGCAAATCTATTTGGGCTTAAGGAATTTGGAAACATTTACACCAGGATCATGAATCCTACCACAGATATATTCGAAAAGAGGGTAGCAGCAGTTGAAGGTGGATCAACAGCTCTTGGAGTTTCATCAGGAATGAGTGCAATATTCCTCGCAATCTTGAATGTATCCGAACTAGGAGACAACATTGTATCAGGTGACAATTTATACGGTGGAACCTACGAATTATTCAACTACACACTACCAAGACTGGGAAGAACAGTGACATTTGTAGACTCAGAAAAACCAGAAGAATTTAAAGCCGCAATCAATGAAAAAACCAAAGCATTATACGTTGAATCATTAGGAAATCCTAAGCTCGATGTACCCGACTTTGAAGTACTCGCAAAAATTGCACACGACGCAGGTATACCTTTAATAGTAGACAATACCGCTACAGTTGGACTTGTAAAACCTATTGAGTATGGAGCAGACATAACAGTTTTATCAGCCACCAAATATATTGGAGGACACGGAACTTCCATTGGGGGAGTTATAGTAGATTCTGGTAATTTTGACTGGGGAAATGGTAAGTTTCCACAATTCACAGAACCGGATCCAAGTTACCATGGACTTAAATATTGGGAAACATTTGGTGACTTTCCTGAAGCAGGAAACATTGCATTTACAATAAGAGCAAGAGTTGTTCTTCTAAGAGATCTTGGACCAGCACTCAGCCCATTCAATGCATTCCAATTCCTCCAGGGACTTGAAACATTAGAAATAAGAGTATTAAGACACGCTGAAAATGCGCTGAAAGTTGCAAAATACTTAAAAGATCATCCAAAAGTAAAATGGATAAGTTATCCGGGATTAGAAGATGATCCTAAACATGAAATAGCCAGTAAATACCTTAAAGGTGGTTATGGTGGATTAATAGGATTTGGAATTGAAGGTGGATTAGAGGCAGGTAAAAAATTCATTGAAAGTGTTAAACTATTCTCCCACCTAGCAAACATTGGAGACTCAAAAAGTCTAGTAATACACCCATCAAGCACAACACACCAACAGTTAACCCTAGCAGAACAAGAAACAACCGGTGTTACAGAGGACTTTGTAAGACTCTCAATCGGGATAGAAGATGTAGAAGATATCATAGCAGATATTGATCAGGCACTATCAAAGATCTAAAAAATTTAATTAAATTCAATGCTTAAAGAATAAAATAACATTAAAAAAGAAAAAAATAAGGGGTTTAAATGTGGATATAATAAAATACTTGGATGAGAAAAGATTTAGTTGTAGATAAAGTTAAACCAGATTCAAATTTATTATAATATTATGGAGTTAATATATATGAAAAACGAATCAATCGGAATTGTAGAAACTAAATTTCATTCATTAACCGATGATTTGATCCTAGAAAGTGGTAAAAAACTAAAAAACGTACAGATAGCATATGAAACCTATGGAAAGCTTAACAAGGAAAATAGTAACGCTATACTAGTATGTCATGCACTATCAGGAGATGCACACGTTGCAGGATGGTATGAAGGACATAGAAAACCTGGATGGTGGGATGTAATTATTGGTCCTGGTAAATGCCTAGACACTGATAAATACTTCATAATATGTTCAAACGTCATAGGTGGATGCAAAGGTTCAACAGGACCAGCATCAATAAATCCTGAAACTAAAAAACCTTATGGACTTGAATTTCCTATAATAACAATTAAAGACATGGTAAAAGCCCAGAAAAAACTTGTAAACTCTATGGGCATTAAACAACTATTTGCTGTTATAGGAGGATCAATGGGCGGTATGCAAGTTTTACAATGGTGCATATCCTATCCTGAAATGGTTAGATCTGCAATTCCCATCGCAACCACAGCATATTCATCACCCCAACAAATAGCCTTTAACGAAGTTGGAAGAAGGGCGATAATATCAGACCCTCACTGGAACAATGGATCCTACTATGAATCCGAATTTCCAGACGATGGACTAGCACTAGCAAGGATGATCGCACATATCACATACCTGAGCAATGAATCAATGTATCAGAAATTTGGACGAAGACTTCAAGATAAAGAAGAATACGGATTTGACTTTGAAACAGATTTTGAAGTAGAAAACTACCTCCATTATCAGGGAAACTCATTTACCAAAAGATTCGATGCTAACTCCTACTTATACATATCCAAGGCCATAGACTACTTCGATCTTGCAGGTGAAGGTTCACTAGCAGAAGCATTTTATGGTCTTAAAATTAAATTTCTAGTCATTTCAGTCGATTCAGATTGGTTATACCCACCATCACAATCAAAAGATATTGTAGTGGGTTTAAATGCTAACGATATTGATGTGAGTTATTGTGAAATCAAATCAAGCTATGGACATGATGCATTTCTTATTGAAGCAGGTCAGTTAAATTATTTAATAGCAGGATTTTTATCCCACACACTGGTTAAGGATGTTATGAGCAGAGACTTTGCTAAAATCAAAGAGAAATCCAGCATTGAAAATGCAGCAGAGACCATGTTATACGAAGAGATTACACATCTACCGGTAATTACTGATGAAAACAAATTATTAGGTATTGTAACAGCTTGGGATATTTCTAAATCTGTTGCAAGAAATTATACAGAATTGAATGAAATAATGACCAAAGATGTTATAGTTGTAAGTCCAGAAGATCCAATAGAGCTTGCAGCAAGGAAAATGAAGAAATATAATATTTCATCGCTTCCCGTAGTTGATGAAAATCAGAAGGTTGTTGGAATTGTAACAACAAATCATATAAATATTTTAATTGCAGGAAACTAGGAGCACATATTATTATATCTCCTATTTAATCTTATTTTAAGAAATTTAATCGGTTAATATTATTTATTATTGTTCTTTAATTTATCTTACAAAAGTATAAGAAATCCTTAATATATATAATTATTAACCGATATAGTGTAATTAAAGTTTATTTGTGTTAGTTCCAATATCTAACCCAAATTAATAACTACTAGTATATTATAACTCCAAAATAGTATATAATGAACATTTAAATATAACTATAGTTATAGTGATTAGTAATTTATATGATCTTATAATTGCATATAATGTATTACTTGATAAAAATTATATTGATATCTTAAACAAAAAAAACTGCATGAGAGGTTAAGAACATGATTTATATGGATCATTCAGCAACATCACCGGTGGATCCCAAAGTATTCGAAGCAATGAAACCCTATTTTACAAATGAGTTTGGAAATGCTTCCACACTATATTCACTTGGAAGAAATGCTAAAAATGCAATGGAATCTGCAAGGCAAGAAGTTGCAACAATAATAGGAGCAGACCCCAAAGAGATTATATTTACAAGTGGGGGAACTGAATCAGATAATATTGCAATATTAGGAACAGCCCGGAAACTTAAAAACAAAGGAAACCACATAATCACCAGTGATATTGAACATCCAGCAGTGGAAGAAACTTGTAAATATCTGGAAAAAAATGGGTACAAAATAACCTACCTTCCAGTCTATAAAGAAGGTATTGTCAGAGTCAAGGACCTCGAAGATGCAATAACTGATGAAACTATTCTAATCACAATTATGCATGCAAACAATGAGATAGGTACCATACAACCAATAGCTGAAATAGGAAAAATTGCAAATGAAAGGGGCATATACTTCCACACCGATGCAGTACAAACTGTAGGTAAAATACCGGTCAATGTAATTGAAATGAATGTGGATATGCTATCATTATCATCACACAAATTATACGGTCCAAAAGGAATTGGAGCACTCTATATTAAAAAGGGTGTAAGAATCGAACCACTCATGTATGGTGGGGGACATGAAAGGGGATTCAGACCTGGAACAGAGAATATTCCCGGAATTGTAGGTCTTGGTAAAGCATGTTCAATTGCAAATCAAAATATTGAAGACAATGCCCGTAAACTCACAAATTTAAGGAATAAACTTATCGATGCTGTACTTGAACAGAATAAAGATTCTTACCTTAACGGCCATAGAACTAAACGTTTACCTAATAATGCTAATTTCAGATTTGATGCTATAGAAGGAGAATCATTAATACTTCATCTTGATTTTAAAGGTATAGCAGCATCAACAGGTTCAGCATGTTCATCTACTAAATTAGAAGCTTCGCATGTTTTATTGGCCATTGGGCTTGAGAAAGAAGAGGCGCATGGATCACTCAGGATAAGTCTAGGAATAGAAAATACTGAAGAAGACATAGATTATGCAATAACAGCTATTAAAGAGGTTGTTGAAAAATTAAGGAAAATGTCACCGCTATGGTGTGGGACAATTTAATTGAATAAACTAATTAATTTTATTTTTTAACTTTTTTTAATGTTGAAGTAATTTTTAAAAAATTTAATTTTTTTTTGTTGATATTGTAAATAAAATTCACAATTTATAATATTATTATTTTGTAAATATTAGATTTATTTTGGATATAAACTTATTATTAAATTTGACAATTCAAACACAGTTAGATTTAATTAATAAAATAGCTAAAACTAAAAACCTCATGCACGAATTGCTCTTCTCATGGGAACTTCAATTTCTTTAATTGTCCAATTCTAGGGAATCGTAATTAACCATTTAAAAGAAAACATAAGTGCAGTAGATATAAAATTTAATTAAAGATAGTTTATCTATGTTGAATGAAGTATCATCAACTATTGAAATTGCCGGTAAATTTTTCTCCAACTTTACCAATGCCTATAAATTTGTCTCCTGTAAACTCACTATATATTTTTGAGTTAGTAAAAGCTTCATAGATTTCTTCAAGAGTGGCAGGGATAATTGCCTTTTGTTTTATTGTATGAGTTTGCTTATTCAAACATATCACCCAATTGATATTTGGTTTTTAGATTTCTTAAAATTATCTCTACTTTTGATTAAATTGGGGTTAAGTATTTTCATAGCCTATTTCTTCTTCCATTTCATTGCTCATGTATATATCTTTTAGGAAGAAACATAGTACTAATCCGATTATGTTTAGTATTACTCCTATAAAGAATACATTGTGAATAGCTATAACTAATAGGGGTGATGCAATATTTACAGTGGTATTTTGTAAATTAAGTTTCAATGTCATGTTTACAATAGTCCCTAAAACTGCTAAACCAATTACACTTCCGAGTTGTTCGAAATACATTGATGATGAGGTTGCAACACCTAAATCTCGTTTTGTCACTGCATTTTGAACTGCAACAGTGAAAAGTGGCATTGCTAAACCCGCACCTATACCTACAATAATTTCATAGATAATTAATTCTAGGTTTGATGTGTTTAGAGTCAATGTTGATAGTAAGAACATACCCAAAGTGCCTATTGCAAAAGAGAGGATTGCAAGTTTTTTGTAGGTACCTGTTTTTGAGATTATCTGGCCTGATGAAATTGCTGTTATAATCATGGCAAACATTAATACGGTTAGATATGCTCCAGATGATGAAGGGCTTAGACCTTGTACCAATTGTAAGAAGAGTGGAATGTAAACCGTACCTGCTAAAGTTATTGCACCTAACAAAAATACTGAAACAGATGAAATAGTAAATACAGAGTTTTTAAATAGATATAATGGTAATATCGGTTCTTTAGCTTTTGTTTCAGCATATATAAATCCAAAAAGCATAATTACAGAGAATATCCATAATGTATCCAGTAATACTGGAGAAATAACATTATTTTGCTGGCTAAAAGTCAGTGCCACTAAGAATGATGTTAAAGCACCAGTAAAGGTTATTATACCCCGGTAATCCATTACTTTTTCTTTTACTATAACTCCAAATTCTGGAAGATATGGAACAAGTAAACTTAAAGCAATTATTCCTACTGGAACATTTACAAAGAAAATCCATTGCCATCCAAGGGAATCTGTTATAAAACCTCCTAGGGTAGGTCCTATAACACTTGAAATAGCGCCACCAATACCAAATAGGCCCATATATTTTCCTCGCTGTCTTGGTGGTATCATCTCGGCAACAATTTTCTTTGGTATTGTAACAATTATACCTGCACCTAATCCTTGTAGTGCTCTAAATATTATAAGTTCTGTCATGTTTTGTGAAAATCCACAAAGAACTGAGCCAGATACAAAGACTATTAATGCGCCTATCAACATTTTTTTGCTACCATAAAAATCAGACAGCTTACCTGATAGCATAGCAGAAATTATTACGGTTGTGAGGTAAATTGTAAAGGGCCAAACATAGTATTGTAACCCTCCTAAACTTGCAATAATTTTGGGCATAGCAGTGGTTGTGATAGTACTGTCTAATGAAACAATTAGGAGACTGATCAGAAGTCCCGATAAGATCAATTTAAAATTTTTTATAACATCATTTTCTGGATACATATGTTAATTCACCCTTAATATTGATTTAATCCTGTTATTTACATTTATAATTTCATTTGTCATATTTTACATCCATTTTTAGTCATATTCGAAGAGAGCCCTAGCTAACTTAAATAAAAAAAATTAGAAGATAGGTTACAAATTCGGTCTTTTACTGATTTTTTATAGGTACTTTAATTTTAAATTATTTCAGTGATTCTTCTATTTTTTTAAGTCTTTCAATGAGTAATTCAATTGATTCTTTGTGAGGGGCAATTTCATTTTTATCGATGTCTTCCATGTAAGATATTTGCCAATTTATTTCTGTTAATGAATTTTCTATGGAAACTGGTTTACTATTTTCATTTTGCTGTTGAAAATGTTCAAATAAATTTGTTATTAAAACTTGTCCGTCTTCTGTTAAATCATATTTTCCATCATCATGTTTGGATATTAAACCTTCAGATACCATCTTTTTTAGCATAGGATATATAGAACCAGGTAAGAGTCTTTTAGATTGTGTATTGCCCTTATGATGTGGATGTATATGGTTATCTTTATGATGCCATTTTTGAATGATAAATTGTTCCTTAAGTTTTGGATACTGCATATCATAATGCATTTGGACATTATCCATAATTTCTATGCCATTACTAGGTCCAAATTCATCTATTACATGAAGTATCCACATTCTTAAACCGCCTACCTCTTTCATTCCAAATCTTCTCCGTTTATAAATTGATTAATTTTTTAAGATTATTGTTATTTGATAACATTTTTTTCACTTTTAATAATTAATTCCGCTTTTACCTGTAGGATATCAACTTTTTGATATCAAGTATACATATCAACTTTTTGATATCAATAAATTGATATTAAGTAGTATATATACTTATGGTCAATCTCTATTTTTTGAATATTTTTTAAATTTTAAAAAAAGTCATTTAGATTATATATTGGATATTAATCGATTTATACTATGGAATATTAAAATATTTTCAATATAATTTATGTTCTGATATGTAATAGTCTTAATACTAAAAGTTAAAATGTTTTTAAGTTAAATTTATATATATAAAAAATTTGCAAAAGGAGTGATATCTAATATGATTCTAAGACTTTCAATAGTGCCTGTGATTGTAAAAGATTTAGATGAAGCCTTTGAGTTCTATACTCAAAAATTAGGTTTCGAAAAAGTCACCGATGTCCAGGGTCCAATACATTTTCTAACTGTAGCACCAAAGGAAGGAAAGGATACAGAGATATTATTACAAGTTCCTGACCCCAAGATCATGGGTGAAGAAATGGCAGCCGATTTGATGAATCAAATTGGTAAAACTTCTTATATATTTATAGTGGATAATTGTGAAACCACAGTTGAAGAATTAAGAAAAAAAGGCGTAAAAATACTGATGGAACCACAAACACAACTATATGGAACCCAAGCAATAATTGCAGATCTGTATGGAAATTCATTCGTGCTTAGAGAACCACCAAAATAAACTCTAAGACTTGTTAATAGTTTAAATATCATAAAAAATCAATGTTTAAGATGATTTACACATAATTAAACATTTAATAAGAAGTATAAAAATATTAACAAGATTTAGAATAAATAAGGTTTACTAAGATAAATAAAATTTATTTACTTTTTTTTTTATATTATACTGTTTTCAAGAGTACTTTTAACGAGTATTTTTATTTATCATAATTAGACCATTATTAATACCTAAACTTTCATTTCTTATACTTTTTAAATCATTTTTATGGCCTATTAAAGTGAATGAAATCTCATTATGGCCCTTAAAAAAGGTTTCAGTTGTATCATCCATTTCACTGATTGAGTTGTAGGATCTTAAGAAGAAAGATTCATTTATCTCTTCGTAATGTATTAATGGCACTGAATATATCTGTGATCTATTGGTTATTGTTGAAATTCCATTATTATTATCACTAATATCCATCCAACCTTCTGTTGCACCTAAACAATGATGTGTAGAGACCCCTAAACTAACAGGAGCATCTTGACAGACATTTTTTCCATTTAGATTGAATGATTCGGTTGTACTACCACCATTAACAGTGGAATATTTAAGACTATTTTTATCAAAACAATCTGGATTGAAGGTCATTATCCCCAATCTAAATGATAATGGATGGATATTATTTAAACTATAATGATAAACAATATCAACTCTAGGCCTGTTTAGATATACATAATATTTCTTTAACAAAAATCCCATAGCTGTTTTAATAATACCAAATACTGGTATTCTAATGTGGTAATTATAACCTTTAGGAATTATTAATTCAGTTTCCTCTAAATCTGTGAATTTCTTATTTGAACGGTCATGGATTATGGTGTGGCCTGAAAACCAACCAGTAGAAAATTCTATATCATCATAATAGTCTGGATCAAGTTCACCTAGCATGAATTCATTGGAGATTTTAGGAAAAGATAATTCTTTAATAGATGCCCCTTTACTTGGAGATAATTTTAATCTTACCTCATCGGTTTCAATAACCCCTTTTGAAAACACATCAGAATCATGATCTTCATCCACATAAACTTTTTCGACAACCTTACCTTGAACAATTGAATGGACTTTGAAATTAGGTTCAATTACTATTTTAACCGATCTAATGCTTCCATCTCTGTAGTATTCCAATTCTTCCAGTTGTGTTTCGATTTCTTGATTGTTTAATAGAACAGTAATACCAGTTGTGTATTTTCCTGATTCAAAATGTAAATTGTATTCAAATGGATTTTCCCAAACAAAATCATTTGGATTTATAATAACAAAATCATCATCAACATCAATTTGTTCACAAAGTTCTTTAAACAAATTTTCACAATTTTCTAATGTTGCGCCTAATTTATTTCTGAAGTTTGTATATTTTTCATCGGTTGTATGTGTTCTAAAATCACTGCTCCAGAGATATGTCAATTTTAATCTCAAATACTCAATTAATGGTTTTTCAACTTTATCTTGAACAATTCCATTCAAAAATTCTATATTGTTCAATAAATTTAATATAAGGTAACACTGAGCATTTATTCTGCTGTTTTCACGTCCACAAACAGCCCAACGAGTAACATTATATTTAAATTGTTTTTTAGATTGAATAGGATACTCTGCAGTACCAAGTGAAACTTCAATTTGTGGTTTGAATTTTTTAACAACTGCACTCGGTGTTACAACTTCAATATGTTCGGATTCATCAAGATATTCAAATAATCGACTAATTCTGTTGAATTCATTCCTAAAATTTTTAGATTTTACAAGGTCTCCATGACCCGGCTGATAATTAAAAATTTCCAGATCGTAGGCGTACATAAGGAATGATCTGTTATTTTCACGGGAATAATGAGAATTTAAGTAGGTAATATAATCTTCAAATGATAGATTGTCTTGTATATATCTTTGAAACTGTTGAAAAGAGATGGAACTATTCCAAATTAGGTTAATTTTTGATTTGTCAGCACCATTTAATACTTTGGGACTATATTTATAGTTTTGTGGAAAGTTGTTATATTTATTTGCATTATCCCAATCTGCTATTAGATTTTCATATCCCGCTTCCTTATATATTCCGACAAGTCCATCAGAATATGTTTGTTCATTAACAAATCCTGTTACAGGAATTTTATCTAAAATTTCTTTATATACATTATTTCCCTGAATTAAGTTACTTAAATTGGCTTTTGAAGGAATTAATGGAAATATATTTTGGGAATATCCTGAACCTATTACTTCACATCGAGAATTAAACCAGTACTTCTTTAATGTGTTTATAAATTCCACATCCATCTCATTTATTATTTCAAGAGTAGATGCTGGAAATTCAAAGCCTAAATTTATATTATAATCTTCTAATAAATCTAATGCTGGCCAGTAACATTTGTCCAATACCGAAGAATATTGATCTTCGGGTATACTGGAAAATTTAAGGTTTGCATGAAATGAAGTGTATAAATATAATTTTTTCATTTTGAACCTCTGGTATTTATTTGGATCAATTTGACGGCCCTTTCAGCCCTTTCTATTGCATCTTCATAGGTGTTTCCAATGGAAATTATCTGCCCCATCCGGCATGTATGGTCCACAATTGTTTCCATTTCATTACCTAAAACTAAACCATCATCTAAATAGATATTATAAATACCTTCCACGTTCATGGCTTTTTTTAAACCATTTATACTGGTTATTTTACCCGGTTCAGGAAGGATGAATCTATCTGCAACATATTTACTAAATTTAGGTTTTAATTCATCTAAATCTATTTCCTCATCAATTGTTAACTGTACAAGTAATTTTATTATATTAATCCCATTAGATAATGGCACCCTTATAGATGAGAATCTACCACCACTAGTTCTTGCAGCCATTTCAATTATTCTTATCCTACCATCTTCCTCAATAAGAAAATCTCCTTTAGCTACTCCCCAATTTATTCCTATGGCTTTGATTGCAGATTCAATAAGCTCTGTTAATTCCTGCATCGTTTCATGAGATAAATTAGCCGGTATTTGGCCTCCATCTTGTATAAAAAATGGATCAAATTTTTTCCTATCATAATTTCTATCGCCAATTCCAATATTGTAAATGGTTCCTTTATATACAATAGATTCGGTGCTGATTTCTTTACCCTTTAAAAATTCTTCAATTAAAATGATATTTTCTGTAGTGTTTTTGAGTGTATGTTCATATGCAGTTTTAACTTCTTTTAAGGAGTTTACTTTAATAACCCCCCTTGCACCAGCCTTATCTATAGGTTTGAATACACATGGAAACCCAATTTTTCCTGATTTTAGTTTAGCTTCTTTGAGATTTTCTGCTGTTTCAAATTTTGCACATGAAACACCATTTTCACTAAAACATTTAATCCTTTTTAATTTATCAGTTGCTCTTTCAGCTATATCCGGAGCAATTCCTGGTAGATTTAACTTTTTTGCGACTTCAGCTATTATCTGTGGTATTTCAACAGCATGGGTCATGACACCGTCAATTTCATATTTCATACCGATTAAAACCATCTTATTAACGTCTTTAATATCCTCAGCTATTCCAATATCTGCGACTATTAATCCCGGAGCATCACAATTACCATCAACAGCAACAACTTTTAAGCCAAGATCTTTAGCTATTTTAATGGCTTCTAATTGTTCAGGACCAGCCCCTAGTATCATTATGGTTTTTTTTGACATATTAATCAGGATTATCAAATCAATAACTTTAATAATATTTCATATCACTCAATTTAACTATAGAAGACCCATTAGAAATACTTTTGTCTGCTGCGTCTAGAATAGCAATTATGTTTTTTGAATTTCTTAGGGTGGGTAATATTTTTTCGAATTTATTGATATCATCACCATTTTCAACTTCTAAAACAGATTTTATAAATATCTTTATACTTTTAAATCCATATTTACCCTCTAAATTAACAGTTCCATCAATATCCCTATTTATATAAAAAAAGTTTGGATTAATACTTTCTGGACATTTTGTGGACAAAACCCGTTCAAATCCTCTGTTTTTTTGATTTGACCTAACATGACCGTTTGTTCCAATAATTTGTATTTCTTGGTGTGTCATTGCACTTGTACCGGAAGGGTCTGATAATCCTGCGATATGATAAGATGAAAATTTATGTGCTCCCATTTCCCATATGATATGGGTTTCAATTAAATCTGGTGTTTTCATCCCATATTCTTCTTCAATTAATCCGTATTGACATGTTGATCTTACTTCGAGTGGAATTGCTCCGGTGATAAATTCTGTTAGATGGATGTAGTGGGATCCTATGTAATGGTTAACATTTGTTTCTTTCCCAAACCATTCACCAAATATTTCTAACATATCCCTTCTTTGAGTCATTTTAGAGAATATGTGCTGTATCTGGCCGTATTCATTGTGACTGCACTGTTCTCTTAGAATCAAATTTGGTTCATCGTGTATCTTATGATAATCCACCATTCCAAGGAGTTTAGTTTTGTTCATCTGGACCATTACTTCCTGATAATCTTTTAAGTTGGTTAAAGGAGGTTTAACAATTAAGAAGTGATGTCCGGCTTCTATGGTTTTTAGGATCATTTCTTTGTGTAGATGGTTGGGAGTTGCAATTATAACTGCTCCAGGTTTGGGTAAATCTTTCAATGCTTTTAAATAGGCTTTTTCATCGATTTCATCCTTGTTCGGATAAAATTTCATCGATGTATCCCATCCAAATTTTTCATTTAAAGTTTTAAGTTTATCTTCCAAATTATTGTATTTAAATCCATTTTTAGCAGCCAAATAAACCTTATCAACATATCCCTGTTTTTTAAGCTCCAATATTCCAGGCAATATCACTCCAAAATCTGTGTTAGTCTCCTTTTTCCCCTCAAGTACAGTTGAACCGGTTGAATAATGCCCATTTCCAATTATTAAAACATTTATTTTGTCCACATAAATCACCAAATTTTTTAGAATTATTATTGTTAGAATATAATTTTATTAGATAAAATTACTATTATTCCACTTTAATATATTGTAAACCGGAACATACCATTTATTTATCTAAACGGATGTCATGAAAACTTGTATTCTAAAATCTTTGTATTAAATTTGTTTCAAACATCCTATATCCATATTTTTAATCCATCAATAATGAAATAGCCAGTTTATAATAACAATTTGTCAACTCTTTTTTTTCATCGATAACTTCTTTTATTTTTAATGAAACTTCTGTACTCTCTAATAATTTATAGATTAATTCCAACAGATACTTCTTATCTATAGAATCCAAGTCTATTGAGAATTCTGTTAATCCCATGCTTTCCATGAATCTTCCAACTTTAGGTAAATAATTAATGGCTATAATAGGAGTTCCTCCAATACAACTAAAAATAGCTCCATGAAGTCTGATAGATAATGTTAAATCAAAACAACTGTAAATGCCTATTAATTCAGTTGGATCATAACTATTTTTTATTATATGAAATTCAACATCAGCATCTAATCTTTTACATAATTTTTGAGCAATAATACGGTCATCATCTTCTTTATAAGTTACTTGCGGAACAAATATAAATATAAATTTGTGTTTTAATTCATTCAATGTATCAATTAATTGTTCCCATATTATTTCAGTTTGATTAGAGGGTAGAACAGCGTTTAAATCTCTTAATGAGATACCCATATATTTTTTTCCCAATGGAATTTTTTCCCTCTTAAATAACTTATCAATCAGATCCTGTTCGGGTTTTGTGGCACCTAGGGTAGAATCTGGTAATACCATTATTGTTTTGGGTTTTGATAGAATTTTTTGAAGTTCTAATTTAGATTCTTCATCTCGAAGTGTAATAATATCTGAATTTTCAATTATATAACTTGATAATTCTTTTCCTAAACCAGTTTTAAGGGGCGTTACACTACTTCCATATATCATTATCTTTTTATGATACACTTTTGCAAAATAGACGTATAATGCTATTAGGGGGATTGGACCCCTGAATAAATCTATTGTCTTATCATGGAAAATATTCCCCGCCCCTAAAATTAGTAGATCACAATTCTTTATTTGGTTAACAACCCTAACCAGATCATCTTGTTTATCACCATGATTGAAGCCTTTAAATGATTTATTGAATGATTCTTTCCTTGATTCGTATTCAAGATTTTTTATAAATTTGATATCGTATTTAATTTCATCATCCTTAGAGGGATGTCTTGAAAAAGTTGTGAATTCAAAGTTTATATTCGGAGCATTATTTTTAAGATTTTCACAAAGTAATATCAATGGCAACTCGTCTCCAGCATTTTTTAAGCCGTATGAACCAGCAAACAAAACCTTTTTTGTTAAAATTTTCATGATTTATGGTCTCCACTTCTTAAAAAAGTTTACATGAATCCCCTAAGACAATATTGCCACGTAATACAATGAATATATTATTACTTATTACAATAATATTCTTTTTTTTAAGTTTCAATCGTGGGAAATTGTTTACTAATGATTATTATTAATTTAAATATTTAATATTATATTTGCAACTCTTAATGTGCCAGACCCATCAATAAATGGTTTTGAAGTTGTCTTATTGTTTAATATTCTATTTAATGCATTTGATAGCTGATTAGGTGTCGTATCTTGGTAGTAACCTAAATTTTCTATTGGAGTGTACCTAGATTCTAATATTTTAGCACATCTGGTGTTATGTTTATTATGGGAAACGGTTATTATTGGTAATTCCAAATAGATCATTTCATAGGCTGTAATTCCAAATGTGCAGATAACAATGTCCAATTCTTTTAAACATCCAAGTGAATATGGTAGAATATATATATTTTTAGGAAGATCAAGACTGTATAATTTATTTTTGAATTTATATAAATCACCATATAATAAATAAACGTTCTGTTCAATATTTATTTCCCTTAAAAGATTAGCTAATTTTAATATAACTCCTTCTGGATCACTTCCACCGGTGGTTACACCAATCCTTATACCTTCATGTTTTTTGGATAATTTATCCTTTAGATCTATAATTTCCTCCCTTAATATGATATATTTGGGTCCAGTTCTTACTTGATTTATCTGATCAGGGGTTAATATATCTTTCAGACGATCTAGGTTGAAATGTGCATTGGGGAAGATTATTTCATCGCATTCAATAAGACCTTCACAAATATTATCTAATATCAATATTTTTAGAGAATTTTTCTTTAATCTTTGTAGAACATGCCTTTTATAGGGATATTTACTATCTAATATAATAATATCCGGATTTAACTCATTAGACATTCGTAATAAAAATTTATTTTCATCTTCGTCTAATTCTTTTAGAAAGATTTTAAAATCATTATTAATATAAAAATTTGACACATCTCTATCAGTTGCAAAAAAAATATTATTAACCTCTAATTTGTTTGCAACGGCTAAACATCTTACTAAATGACCTAAACCAATTTCATTATTTGAGTCACATCTAAAAACTATTTTTTTACTCAAAACTTTCACCAGTATATTATTAAATGCATATATTATCATAAATTCAATATTTGGGGATTGGATTATATTATAAAATTTTATTTAATAATCTTATCTTCTTTTAAAGATGTGATATAACCTTCATTTCGTGTTATATCATTATTTATCATATTTAACTTGGGTTTCCTTTCTAAAAGTTCTAAAACATCCCGGGTTGAAAAGAAATTGTTTTCATTGTATAACTCTTTGTAAATTTCTCTTACAAATTTCAGATCTCTTTTTTCATCGACTGTCCATCTAAGTTTTGATAAATCCTTTTTAGGTTTTAAGGGTCTGCCTATCTTGAATATTTTATCATTCTTCCATATATACGGTGTAACATGTTCCCTTTCAGAAAGCCATTTTGATTCGGACCAGGCCCTTTTAAGAGCTTCAAAGGAAAAGACTTCGCATCCCACACCGTTTGGATATAAACTGTGTTTTCCAACGCCCAAATAATCATAATTTGATCTATTATTCAAATAATATTCCACAAACATATCAATAATATCTGGATCAACTATGGGACAATCAGATGTAACCCTAACAATTATATCTGCCCTGAACTTTACGGAAGCCTTGTAATATCTATCTAAAACATCTCTTTCATTTCCGCAGAATACTTCGACACCAATATCCTTTGATAATTCTAAAATAGGATGCTCCTCATCATTTGTTGAGGTTGCTACTACAATAAGGTCTGTTTTTTTAGATTTCATTACTCTATCTATTACATGCCAAAGCATGGGTTTTCCACTAATATCCTTTAAGACCTTGCCTGGCAATCTGGTTGAACCCATCCTGGCTTGAATTATCACTACAACTTTATTCATACTATTAAATCCTCTTTTAAAAGATCTCCCTTTTTAATATATTTTCGTGCCCTTTTGCCAATTATATTATTAATTTCATTTGGAATCATGCACCCCCGGGGTGAAGGCCGTAAAATTATCAGATCATCTTTTTTGATGGTTTTACCTGATTTGATATCATTTTTAGCGTATATTGCTCTACGCGACTTTCTTTGGCCGAGTTCATAATCTGATGGTAAAATATCTTCAGAACCTAACATCTTTTCAACTGTCCTTATGCCATTGACCATTTCCTTTAATTCTGGAGGTTCTAATGAATAGGAATGATCAGGACCATCGAGGTCTCTACTTATGGTGAAGTGTTTCTCAATTACATTTGAACCAATCGAAACTGCAGCTATTGGTGCGTATATCCCCAAGGTATGATCAGAAAACCCAACTGGGAAATTAAATTTTTTAAGGGTCAGAATGGATTTTAGATTAACATCTTCGATTTGTGCCGGATACTGGGAAACACAATGCATTAAAATTATTTGATCATTACCATTTGAATTCATTAAATCAATTACATCTTTCACTTCTGAAAGATTAGACATTCCAGTAGAAAGAATAATTGGCTTATTCGTTTTAATGATTTTTTCTAAAAGTGGAAAATGTAAAAACTCATATGAAGCAACTTTATAAGCGTCCATCCCATAATTATCCAGTTTATCCACAGTTTCTTCATCAAATACACTGAAAAGTAGGATTATATTTTTATCTTTTGTATAATCGAAGATTTCTTCGTACCATTCATCTTTGAATTCTAATTTTTTTAATTTATTTACTATTTCTTCGGTATTAAACAGTTTATCAGCTTTAAATGCTTGAAATTTAACAGCATCAACACCAGAATCTACAGCTATATCTATTAATCTTTTAACTTGTTCTATTTTACCATCATGATTGGATCCTGCTTCAGCTATTATAAAAGTAGGTTCTCTTTTGCCTATAATACTATTCCCTATTTTAACTTTATTCATTTCTTTTCCCCTTTTATTAATGTATAATTTCTTATTTTATCACAAATATATTCAACTTGTTCGGTTTTAAGACAGGGGTACAATGGTAACGTAATTATTTTGTTAAACACACTTTCTGTAACGGGATAGTTTAAAGGATCGAAGTTATAATGGTTTTTATAATAGGAAAATCGATAAATGGGTATATAATGTACATTTACTCCGATATTATTATTTTTCATATATCTAAAAAAATCATCCCTATCAATCTGTTTTTTTAGTAGGATGGTATAAATATGCCATGAATTTTTAACATTACCCCAATTTGAAGGAGTTTCAACAAAATCAACATTTTCAAGGAGTTTTTTATATAAATTAGCCAGCTCATTTCTTTTAGTTATAAATGAGTTTAATTTTTTAAGTTGGGATATTCCTAATGCACATTGAAAATCTGTTATACGATAATTACGCCCAAGTTCTTTGATATCGTACATATAATCCTTTTTGGATTGTCTCTCATGAAGATCTGTGTCAATGCCCTGATTTCTCAAAATCTTCAAACTCTTATCAAATTCATTATTATCAGTAACTACAGCTCCACCTTCGCCTGTAGTCATATTTTTTACTGGATGAAAACTAAAAATGGTCATATCTGCATGATTACCAATTTTTCTACTTTTATATTCAGATCCAATGGCGTGACTTGCATCTTCAATAAGATACAGATCATTTTCATAGGCAATTTCTTTGATCATATCTATATCGCATGGATGGCCTGCATAATCTACATAAATTATTGCAGCTGTTTTATTGGTTATTTTTCTCTTAATATCTTCAGGATCAATATTTCTAGTATTTTTTTTTATATCTGCGAAAATCGGAACTAAATTATTGTACACTATGGAATTGGAAGTAGCTGCAAAACTAAAGGGTGTAGTAACTATTTCCAATCCTTTTTTAATTTTTAATGTTTGTACAGCTATATCTAAAGCACTTGTACCGGAATTTACAACTGTAGCATGTTGACATCCGATGTACTTTGCTATAGCATTTTCAAATTCATCAACTTTGGGGCCAGTGGTGAGCCAATCACCTTTTAAAACGGATACTACGGCTTCAATATCCTTTTCATCAATGAATTGTTTCCCGTATGGTATGTTTGGATTCATAATATCTCTAATAAATAATATCAATGTCTTTTATTAAATTTTTTAAATTTTCAGAATCTAACCATTTTTTATTATTATCCGATGAGTAGATAAACCCGTCTTTAACTTTTTTTCCATCCGGTAAAATTGAGTTATTTTTAAATTTCCACCAATCTAAATCTGGATAGATTATATAATGATCATCATATTCGTATGTGCTTCTTGAATCTTCAGCAGTAATCATAACTTCGTGTAATTTTTCACCCGGTCTAATGCCTATATTTTCTAATTCTGCATTGGGATTCATTGCTTTTGCTAATTCAGTAACCTTAAATGAGGAACATTTTTGTATGTATAATTCTCCTCCCTTAGATTCTTCAATAGCTTTAAATACTAAATTAACTGATTCGTCTAGTGTCAACCAAAAACGGGTCATTCTACTATCAGTTATTGGGAGTGATTTAGCTCCTTTATCAATCAAATTTTTAAAGAATGGAATAACAGAGGCTCTACTTCCAGCAACATTTCCGTATCTAACTACGCTAAAACTAGTATTTCTATCTCCCACATAAGCATTTCCAGAAATGAAAAGTTTATCTGAAACTAATTTGGTGGCGCCGTATAAATTCACTGGATTAACAGCTTTATCGGTAGATAATGCTATAATTTTTTCGACGCCATTGTCAATTGCAGCATTGATAATATTTTCCGCACCATAGATATTTGTTTTAATAAATTCTATTGGATTATATTCTGCTGCGGGAATTTGTTTTAATGCTGCTGCATGAATTATAATATCAACATCATAAAAAGCACGATTTAATCTTTCTTTATCTCTAACATCTCCTAATAGAAATCTGAGTTTGTCCTCATATTCTTCAAACTCTCTTCTCATCATATATTGTTTATATTCATCTCTAGAATAGATGATTATTTTATTAGGATTATTCTCTTCCAGCACTTTTAATGCAAATTTTTTCCCGAAAGAACCAGTTCCGCCAGTTATTAAAATTGACTTATCATCAAACATATCGACACCAACAAATATACTCTTTAATATTACAATCTATTACCATCCGTAAACCCTAAATACCCAATTCAAAGTTCCCAAATATAAAGTTAAATAATATTTCCATTAAATAATTTATGGTAATAAATATACTTAAATTTTTAAATACAGAATTCATGATTCTTTAAATATATTAATTCAATATGTAACAGTTTTATAAAAAAGAATATTTACTTAATGTTATTTAACCTTTAACTGCACAATTTAACATATACATCAACAAGATAACTGTACAACCACTGGATTTAAATTCTAAAAAACCATAAATCAAACTTAAATTATTAATTATAATCCTATTATGAAAGATTTTTTTTTAGAAATAAATTTTTATTATCTTTTAATGAAATATTCCTTATGAATTATTTGGTATCCTTACCCTAATTTTCTATCTTTAATAGTAATAAAGAAATAAAAGAACTTAAAGAATTAAATTATGGATCATAGTTATTTTATATTGTTTGAATGTAGGCTAAACAATGGTTAACTGGAAAGCAATTGGTTTAGGATTTATTATCACACTCGTACTGGCGTATCTTGGGAGATATATACCGCACCTAGACATGCCTATCGCCCCCATTATAGGTGGAATCATTTCGGGTTATATGGTTGGGGGAAGTTATAGGGACGGTGGGATCTACGGCGGACTTTCAGTAGGTATTGCAGGTTTTCTCTACACCATTATGGTAATTTTATTAACAGGGATTTCGTTAGCTACAACTGTTTCTATGAATATTTTTCCAATGGCCATGAATGGGGAATCTGGTATTGTTACAGCTGCTATTATAATTTTAGGGGCACTTTTAGCCTTTAGTATCTATTTTATAATGGGTTTAATTGGTGGAATAATTGGAATAGCTATCAAAGAAAGAAATGCTGAAAAACAAATTTTCAGATCATAAAAATATCAGATTATATAAATATTTCATATCTCTTAGATTCATATGATCTAAAAAATGGAAACCTGATTAAGAATTATGTTTAACATTTACATAATTCTATATTATGAATACCATTTTACTCTGATCAAGTGAATTCCAGATTTATTCTTTAGATGAATATTTATAATATATCATAACATAAACTAGGAAAATTCCAATATTGATGCTCAGTCGTGGCCAAAAATCATGTCTGAAAAATAGATAATCAACAGTAAACACTACTACAAGTAAAATCAGTACAGAAGAAATAAGTTTAATCGACGAATTAACCATTTTTTATAAACCTCACTCATTATTCCAAATAATTCTATAATTAATTAATTAATTCTATATTATTATCAATTATACTATTGTTTGTAATTATAAAACTCTTTTTAATTTAAACTATAGATATCTGGAATTCCAAGTAGGTGTTATTGGAGTTACCTGTTGTTTTAGGCGGATTAAATATTAATATTATCGAAATAAATTAACTTTAAATCAATTATCTTTCAGTTAAAAAAGATTAAAAAGAGAAATTAATATGTAAAACAAGATTTTGGAAGGTTTGATTTGTTTTTATTATCTTGATCAATAATGTAATGTGCCAAAAATCTTTCCTGTCCAGTTTCTGTTTTTATTTGGTATGCTGATATCTCATTGTTTTTTATTAAGATTTTATTATAGGCGGAATAGTTATCCCCATAAAGCCTTGTGGTTGTTGCAGTGCCTGAATTTAAAATAACCATATCTTCGACTTTCCAAGAGTTAGAAACATGTTTATGGCCATTTAGAACAAGATTTACTTTATGGCCAACCAATAATTTTAATGTGTCTCCTGAATCAAGTAATATATTCCTTTCACGCCCTGTTTGAGGAATAGGGAGTAAATGATGATGGAAAGTTACAATAGTAAATTTATCACTAGGTGTCCTGTTTAACACATCATTTAACCATTCTAGCTGATCAAATCCTAGCTTGCCATCGTGTATATCTGGCTCTGAAGAATCCAAGCCGATGATAATTACATCATCGCTTTTATCGGATCCAATAAATTTTCTGTCTCCAATAAGATTTCTAAAATGTATTAATCCAACATTACACGAATCATGATTTCCAGGAACCACATATGTCTCGGCTATGTCACTTAAATCAGTTATAAAATCTCTAGCCATATTATATTCTTCAATGTATCCCATTGAAGTAATATCTCCAGCAATAACTATAAGATCAGGGTTTTCATATTCAATTTGAAATTTCAGATTATTCTTTAGTCTCTCACTGAATTTAAATTCTCCAAAATGCAGATCAGAAATCTGAATTATTTTTTTTTCCATCTATTTCACCTATGGGTATTATTAAATATCTGAGCCTCCTAGATTTTAATAAAGTAACCCTGAAGGCTCTGAATTATTCAATTGTTTATGAAACGGGATTTTTGACGCTTTTTATGATTATTTGTCAATTATAGACTTCCTAAAATTTTGTTATATCTTCTAGGAATCACTATCCCTTATTTTATAAATAGAACATCATCATATAAAAACTTTACACATTAAGCATACTTTAGTACTCTTTTAGCAATAATATTTTAATAGAAATCGTTTATATTATTAATATTTTAGTTTAATAAACAAAACTAACTCCTTGAAAATAGAATTAAGAAGGATTAATAGATTATTTCCAAGGGAGTATAAGTTAAATTGTTGTAATATTTTAGGGAAAAAGAAAATAACAAACGCTTTTTCTATTTCTTTTGTAACAAAGAATACTTATTATTAAAAGATTCTTAAACATAATCTTATTATAATAATGTTAATGTAGATAGACTGGAATAATTATAAAGAATAAGATAACTTTAAATTAGAAATAGGTTCATTATATTTAACATCAAAAAACATTTAGTATATTTGGTTAATGGTTGATTACTAAATCTGTTAATATTTTTTAAACATTTATGTAACTGGAGGTTCTTTTATGGATGATATTTACAAACGTTCACTAGCGGGAGATATAACAAAGGAAGATGCTTTAAAATTAATTGATTCAAACCCATTTGAATTATTTGATGTTGCAGACAGACTTAGAGAGGAAATTGTAGGTGATGAAATTACATACGTAGTCAACAAAGCCATTGATATCACCGACCACTGCATGATTGAATGTGAATTTTGTTCATTCAGGGATCATAAAGGCTATGAAATGACGGTTGATGAAATAATTGAAAGTGTTGGTAATGCCCAGACAATAGGTGCAACAGAAATATGCCTTTTTGGCGGGATTATGCCACACATGACAGTAGATTATTACAGTAATATTATCAGATCAATCAAATCTAAATATGATATCTGTTTACATGCACTTTCACCAGTTGAAATTTATCAAACAGCAAAAAATTCTAATATGCGTACATTAGAAGCTTTGAAAATCCTTAAAGAGGCCGGTATGGATACAATGACCGGAGCATCTGCAGAGATACTAGTGGATTCAGTAAGAGAAAAGATATGTCCTAAAAAGATTTCAACATCCCAGTGGATAAACATAATTAAAGAAGCACATAGTTTAGGTATTCCAACAACATCAACCATCATGTACGGTAGTGTAGAAACATGGGAAGATCGTATCGACCATCTGATGATACTTCGTGATATTCAACGAGAAACTAAATGTTTCACAGAACTTGTTCCCCTAACTTTTCTAGGCTTAAATAATAAATTGGGTAAAGAATTTAAGGGTGCAAGTGGAATGGACGATCTTAAAATGCATGCCATTTCAAGGGTTATATTCGGAAGGGATATACCTAACATCCAAGTTTCATGGGTAAAGCTCGGGATAAGAACCTCCCAAATAGTGCTCTGTTGTGGGGCAAATGACTTGGGTGGAACCATGATGGAGGATAAAATTTCAATTGCAGCAGGAGCTTCATATGGAGAATATTTGCCACGTGAAGAAATGATCGAAATTATAGAAGCAATTGGACGTGTGCCTGCTGAAAGAAACACAGTTTATGGGCGGGTTTAGGATATTTGAGAAAAATATAAATACAAAAAAGTAGTGATCAAATGAATCTTGATAAAGCTGTATTTTATGACGGTAAGGATCTGTACGACCATTTAGATAAAAGAATTAATGGAAAACCAGAAGATGAAGCTTCAATTTTGGGGATGGAAGTAGATTTAATGGAAGCACAACCAGAACTCCAAATTTTAGTTATTCCTGACAAATATCCTAAGATATTAATGGAATATTTGGAAGAAAGAAATAAACTTTAAGAAACACATTCTGTTGATGATGGATTATTAATATTAAGAAATCTCTTTGGATTGGAGGTAATATTCAGTTGTCTAACCAATTCCATCCATATATATTAAATTAAACTTTTATTTTTTAATGTTCTAATCCTATTTGGCTATAAGTATCCTAAACAATTATTTTTTGAATATAAGTAATAAATATATTTAAATCTGATTATAACTAAATTAATCACCTTTATTTTTCTTATAGCGGTCTAATTTTTAAGAACAAATATATCCTTCCTAAAATTTAATTTGAGGAGTGTCAATAACTTATTTGAAGTGCTTTTTACCGATTTGTTTTCATAATATAGGTTTTTGTGCATTTCCTCACACTTTCTTGTTGTGTATATTATAAGGGAGTGAATGTCTTTTATTTATATCAAACATAAAGGAGGTGAAATAAGACATGAACAACAATGAAAACACTAAAAATTTAATAAAGATAAGTTTACTTTTATTGGGGATTTGTATTGTGTTTTCTTTTGGAATTAACACAACATCCGCTGCTAACACATCAAATATATACGTAAACAGTCATGGAAATGATACTTGGAACGGTTTAAATGCAACATGGATCAAAGGTACATTAAACGGACCTAAAGCAACCATAAAGAACGCAACAGCCACAGTTAAAACGGGGGGGACCGTTTATATGGCTGATGGTACTTACAATGAAAATAACATCCAAATCAAAACTGAGATGACAATCATTGGAGCAAACCAGAAAAATACCATAATAAACGGTGGAAAACCTGCCGGTTCACCAACAACCATATTCACAATTCTATCTGGTGTAACTCTCACCATCAAAGATCTAACAATGGAAAATGGATATAACGGATATGATGGTACTAACAATGGTCTTGGAGGTGCTATTACTAACAAAGGTACATTGACAGTAAATGCTATTACTTTTACAGGTAACAGTGCAGCTGGATATGGTGGAGCTATCTATAACGCAGGAGAGTTAAATGTGAACTCTTGTACATTCAACAATAACATTGTAATTGGAAATAACGGATGTAACGGTGGTGCTATCTATAATTCAGACAAACTCACTGTAACTGGAAGTGTATTCAACGATGACTCATCAACAAATGATGGTGGAGCAATATATAACAGCCCAGAGGGAAGATTAATTGTTAACAAAAGCAGTTTTACCCAGGACACATCTACTGAAGATGGTTATGGTGGAGCAATAGGAAATGATGGAAGTTCCACAATAACTGATAGTAACTTCACACAGAATTCAGCTGCTCCTGGTGGTGCAATAGGTAATATGGGTAATATGAATATTACCAGTTGCGTATTTACCCACAATTCAGCAACAATGTTTGGTGGAGCTCTTATAAATGCGGGAAATTTAACAATTACCAGCAGCAACTTCAATAACAACAACGCTAACCAGGGTAATGGTGGAGCATTAGGAAACCTAGGACAATTAACACTACAAAACAATAACATATTCACTAACAACTTAGCATACGATGGTGGAGCAATATTCAATGCAAATAAACTTACAATAACCAAAAATAACACATTCAACAGTAACACAGCCGCATTTACAGGTGGGGCCATTTACAATACAATATTTAATATGGATGGACAAAACTACGTTGGTGATACAATCATTGAAAGTAGCACTTTCAAAGCCAATAACGCAGCATATGGTGGTGCAATTGAAAATGAGGGTACATTAACTGTTAAAACAAGTAATTTCACAGCTAACACAGCATCTAAAGGTGACGGTGGCGCTATTTACAGTACAACTAGCCTAATTCTTACTGGCAACACTTTCGTTAAGAACACAGCATCTAACGGCGATGGTGGTGCAGTAGCATACGAACTTGAAGCATCAGTAAAATCAGCAGCTCCAGCAGCTCCAGCAGCTCCAGCAGCTCCAGCAGCTCCAGCAGCTCCAGTTAAAAAAACAACTCCAGCAGCTCCAGTAGCAGCTAAAGCAACTGCAGTTCCAATGGCCATGGTAGTCAATGCGGCTGCAGCAAAAAAAGAGACCACTAATGTAATAACTACTTCTATAACTAACTGTACATTTAGTTACAATGCAGCTGAAGATGGTGGTGCTATTTTAAGCGATAGTACTATTATCATTAATAACTGTACATTCACTGGAAACACAGCATCTAATGGCGATGGTGGTGCAATAGCATACGAACCAGAAGCATCAAATGCCCCATCAGCTCCAGCTAAATCAACTGCTCCAGCAGCTCCAGCTAAATCGTCAGCTCCGGCAGCAGCAGCTGCAGCTCCAATGGCTGTGGAAGTATATGCAGTAGCAGCTACAGCAACACCAGTTGTTTCAATAAATGCTTTTGTAACTAGCTGTAAATTTAAAGATAATACAGCGTTATACGGTGGATCCATTGCAAATGAAGGTAATATGACTGTATCAAACTGTATATTCACTACTAACACAGCAAAGTATGGCGGTGCCATATTTAGTGATAATGAGTTGAATATAACAGGCTGTACCTTTGAATCAAACAATGTATCTAATGGTTACGGGGGAGCTATATATAATGGATTATATCAAAAAGAAAAAGCAGCATTAACTTCGAAGTTTTTGGTAGCTAATTTAAGTAAAGTTTCATCCGATGTTGGTCCTTTCTTAACCATAACTGAAAGTTCGTTTGTTAATAACAACGCAATTAATGGTGATGGAGGAGCTATAGCAACTACTGGAGATGCAAATATTAATTTCAGCAGGATTATTGGTAACACCGCAATTAACGGAAGTGCCATATTCAATTCTGGCGATCTGATGGATGCATCACTCAACTGGTGGGGTTCCAATATGGATCCTTCAAGTAACGTGTTTGGTAACGTGACTGTAACACCATGGTTGATATTAAATATAACAGCAAATCCTAATATCATTAAAAACGGCGCATCACAAGTTACTGCGGTATTATTGTACGATTCAAATGGAACATATCATGATCCAGCTAATGGGAAATTGCCAGATGGGATACCTGTAACTTTTACAGGATCAAATGGAACTTTTAACCCAACAACAGGAATATTAGTTGATGGTCAGGCTAAGTCCCTATTTACTGCAAATACAAAAGGAGTAATAAGTGTCTCAACAACAATTGACAATCAAACAGTATCCATAGCTGTTACAGCAGACCCAACACTAACCAATGATACCAACGTAACCAATGATACCAATCTCATCAATAGCAACTCAAATTTCATTAAAACATCCAATACCACAATACCAATGCAACACACAGGTCTACCAATCGCAGGATTAATTCTAGCAATACTAACAGTTATTGGTGGAACCATAATCCCTAGAAAAAAATAAAATCATTTTTCCCCCTTTTTTTTTAAAATAAATTAAATCTTAATTTGACTGTAAATACAACGAATTTTTATTAATATATTCCTCGAATTATCATCAAGCTTCTTGATTGATGATTAACAAATGGGAAAAAATATTTTAATAAGGTTTATTTATGATTAATATCCCTTCTATTCTTTAGTATTCACTTTGGAATTGTAAAATAAAATGTTGAACCCATATTTGGGGTTGAATCGACCCAAAGTTTTCCTCCATGTCGTTCTATGATTTTTTGACAGATAGAAAGCCCTATACCGGTTCCAGGATACTCTTTTCGTGTATGTAATCTTCTAAATACTTCAAATATTTGTTTTTGATATTTTTTGTCTATTCCAATACCATTATCTTTAACAGTGAATGTCCATCCATCCAGATCTTTATGGGCTGAAATATTAATCTTAGAATCATTATTGCCATGAAATTTAATTGCATTTCCTATCAAATTTTGGAATACTTGCCCCATTTGTGATGCATCAGCAAAAATTGTTGGTAAAGTATCATGGGTTACGGTTACATTTTGTTCTTTAATTAAAACTGAAAAATCTGACAGTGTAAAAGCCAGTATTTTTTCAAGATCAACTTCCTCAAATTCCTTTTCTTTCCTTGTAACCCTGGAATATATTAAAAGATCGTCTATCAAATTTTTCATACGTTTAGCGCCTTCAACAATGAACTCAATAAACTCATCAGCATCACTATCTAATCTATTTTTATAACGTCTCTCCAATAATTGGGAGAAACTAGAGACCATTCTTAATGGTTCTTGTAGATCATGCGATGCAGCATATGCAAATTGTTGTAATTCCTTATTTGAACGTTTTAATTCTTCCATAGTTCTAGTTAATTCCTTTTCATCATATTTTCTTTTAGTTATATCTCCAAAAACCGTTGCAAATTTACCCTTCTCAGGTGATATAACAGATATCTGGAAATATTTCTTCATTGGTTCAAAATATGCTTCAAATTGTTTGGATTTTCTATATTTCGCTACATTGGCATATATATCTAAGTATGGTGGATTCCCTGTACCATATATTTCTGATGCTTTCTTACCCAACACATCATTTCTATTCAAACCAAGTATCTGTTCATATGCATGATTAACATCGTAAATAATATAATCCACAGCCTTTTTATTGGTATCGTAAATGATTTCGTGTAGTGCCAATCCTTCATTCATTGAGGAGTAGAGTGAATGATATTTTTCTTCACTTTTTTTAATATTGTCAAATAGTTCTGCATTTTCTATTGCTTGGGATAATGATGATGCTAATTTATTTGCAAAATCTATTTGGGCGTAACTGAAAACAACAGACTTTTTATGGTGATAAAATGCAATTATACCCTGAACTTTGTCTTTAATTATTATAGGTGTCACAAGAAGAGAAGCCACACCGTGTAATTTCATACCATTTAAATTAACACGAGGATCATTTTGAGCATCGTTAAATGCTACGGCCTCCTTTTTATTTGCTACATATGCTGATGTGGGTGATTCACTGTCAGATTTTTCCTGTCCTATTATGTTACTTGGGAAGTTATATACAAATTTAACAACCCAATCATCACCTTCTTTTATATTGATAACTGATGACTCGGCACCTATTGCTAAAGTTCCTTCCTCTATACTTGATTGCATTATTTCATTATACTCATGTCTTGAATTTATATAAGAATTAACATTATTTAATGCATTATTAAGATATTCTCTCTTCTTTCTTTCGGTAATATCATAAACAAATGTAATAAACATGATTTTATCAACTATTTGAATAATTTCAGTACTTGAAATTACTATACGTTCTTCACCGGATTTAGTATGTATCTCAAATTCTTTATCACGCAAGGAACCATCAACATAGGATTTAGTTAAATATTCGTTACGTTCTGTAGTGTTAATTAGGTTCATTTCACTGGAGGTACAGCCGATTATTTCATCTCTAGTATACCCTGTTAAATTTGCAAAACTTTTATTTACATCGATCCATCTACCATTTTCATCGCTCAATGTGATGGCTGCGGGATTTGAATGGAAAACCTTTAAAAACTTCACGCGACTTTCATTTAATGCTTGATTAATGTCTATCAAATAATCTTGTTGTTGTTGGAGTTCTTCATTAGATTCTTGAAGTTCTTCTGATGTGGTTTGTAATTCTTCATTTGAAGATTGAAGTTCCTCTGCGAGCTTTTGTTCACTTTCTAATATTTTTAATACTCGATTTTCACGTTCTTTTCGCTTGGTGATGTCATGGACAACTGAAACAGCACCTATTATATTGCCATGGGCATCCTTAACCGGCGATGCATTTACCTGTCTATATATCAACTCATTAGTTGAAGGTACACGTATGATTTCTTCTAAATTTCTTATCTTCTCCCCTCTGAGAGCCATTAAAGTAGGAGTTTCATTGTTAGATCTGATACTACCATCAGAGTTGTAAACTTCAAGATTTCCTGCCATTTTTTCCATATCTATTCTACTAGATAATGATCCAAACTCTTCGAGGGCAGAGGGGTTTGCTAGGGTGAATTTTTTATTTTTATCTGCAAACCATACTTCATCGGGTATATTATTTACCAGTGCAGCTAATTTATACCTTTCACCCTCATTTTTATCTAAAAATATACTTC
>Ga0224559_1000199_pt1 | contig 41090 bp, 43 predicted proteins | sample 714S33034metaG_FD_180676 | JGI IMG/M metagenome (GOLD analysis project Ga0224559, IMG submission 180676) | Peat soil microbial communities from Stordalen Mire, Sweden - 717 S3 30-34 | ecosystem: Environmental > Terrestrial > Soil > Wetlands > Peat | place: Sweden: Norrbotten County, Stordalen... | reverse complement strand
ACCAGAATCAGCAAAAAGAACCACTATACTAATTGTATTTTTAGCAGGACTCATCACAACAACAGGTTACACCACCAAAACAGACCTACAAAAGCTATCCGAAACATAAAAAATCTAAGACCCTATATTTTTATTTTATTTTTTCAGAACCATTATTCTTGGCGATAACTATTTCTTCATTTTTGATATAATAATCTAGTTTTTAGTAATATTATTTATAAACATTTTAACTGAAAAACAAGAAATGTATTGATCTTAATTTAAAATTCATTCAACAATTTAAATTTAAAAAAAAAAATCTGAAAATAATTAAATAATACTGGTATCATCCGAATAATAACTAAACTTTAGAGTCAATTTTGACATAGCTTTTCGGATAAAATTATTATTAATTTTGATATTTCTAATGAATGGTATGCAGCAAAATACTATATCAAAGTCCATAGTTTTCGGTCATCAACTTTTCTTTTAAAACTAATAATGGGTTCAATTTGCTTTTGTTTTAGACATCCATAACCATTAAATATTTTTATTTGAGTTTAGTATTGTATTTAAGAACACCAGAGAAGAAATTCAATATTTGTAAATAATATTAAAAATATAAAATAATTACAATAAGGTGTAAAATAAGGTGCATTAATAAATTTTTAATATAATAGGTTTTTAAATGTCTAATGAAAATCAGCCCAACATAGGAGAGGACTATATCCGGTTTCACAAAGTTATGACTCGTGGTCTTGCAGTGTCCCTTCAGAATATTAATGAGTTTTTGCAGATTGGAGCACTAGAAAAATTAAATCGTGAAGGTTTCATTAAATATGTTCAGAGTTTTTCATCAGTCTTACATGGACATCATCAGGCTGAAGATGAGAAAATATTTCCTTACTTCAAAGACAAATTACCTCTAGTACCATATGAACGATTAACATCAGAACACGAAATATTTAATGATGGATTACAAGAAATAAACACTGGAATTGACCATTTAACGTCAGAAAACGACGAATTGGACTCACTAAAACTATTAAAATCAGGTTTCGATAAAATAGATCAAATATGGCATCCCCATATACAGATTGAGAATACACAAATATATGAAAGAATACGAAGTTTGAACATAGATTTGGAAGAGATGATCAGATTACAAAAAGAAGATAAAAAGTTCTTTCAAGAGCACACTGGCCCTGCATACTTGGTCATGCCCTTTGTATTATATAACTTATCTCCCGAAGATCGTGCAATATTAACTCAAGGATCTCCAGAGATTGTGACAAAACAACTCCTATCCATTGATTGGAAAGATAAATGGACACCAATGCAACCATTTTTACTTAAATAATATCTCTGATCTAAACACTTAACATCGTAGTGATAATCCAATTCAATGGGTATACAGGAAAAATACTATTTACATGTCAATAGTTTATAATTTTTGGCTCTTCATAGTCCAGTATTTAAGAATTAAACTATTTTTTTCTATTCTAATTTGTCTATTAAATTTTAAAACTTTATTTATTAGTTGAGCTATTTATTCGGTTCTTGTGGAAGATTTGGATCCTGTGTTTTTCTCTGCATAGACTCGTGGTCCATAAAGCATGTATCCGATGCCCACGAAGATCAGGATGAACTCACCAAGTGTAACGGCAGGGGGAGGAGAGACTGTGAAGAATACCAATGCCTGGTCAGCAGGCGGGACGAGGAACATGAGCGCTGCACCGATTACAGCCAAAACCCCTGCGAACCTAGTTTTTCGCAGCCATAAAAAAACCAGCCCGGCAAGTGGAATTAACAATCCCACGATTATGAAGAACCCTGCAAAAGCCAGAGTTCGTATTTCCGGTGAACGAGTCTCGACACCCAACGGAGTCAACAGAAAACCCAAAATGAAGCCAACACCAAATAAGACTGCTAATATACGCATTGCACTCGTAAGAGGTGCTTTTATTGATTTAGAGTTGTTTTTGTTCATAAATTACCTCTTATTAATTTCATATTATTACATATTAGCTTAGAACATAATAAATTTATTGAATTAAAAATTTTGAATACATGGGTTTCACTATCCTAAACTAATATTTATTTTATTTTTTCAGGACCATTATTCTTGGCGATAACTATTTTTTCATTTTTGATATAATAATTTGGTTTTTAGTAATATTATTTATAGATCTAATAATCCTGCAACTTTGTGATAGAAATTATTAATAAGTATAGGATTAAATAATATAATTCTGTATGTGATGGCAGAACATATTTTAGGGTTTCTCAGGTGAGGGTTCCCTAATTTAATCAATTTTCCTAACAACTTTCTAATTAGCACATAAAACTAGTGATAAATATGACATATGTAATTTGTGAAGAATGTGGTGGTTATTATGAACTTCAACCAGGTGAGTCTTCTAATGATTTTGAAATTGTGAATGTGGTGGCAGTTTAAGTTATGCTGATAATATTGAAGAAGATTATACAAACACTAAATATATATGCTCAAATTGCTTAAAAGAAGATTATAAAGGGATTTTTTGCTCTAATTGTGGCGGAAAATTAATTAAAAGTAATAGTGAAAAATTTAGAAATATGATTCATGATGATGAATCAAAAGAGATTGAAAAACTTTCAGATAATAGTAAAGATGATGTTCATGAGATTCCCAAAGATCTAAAAGATTTAATTAAAAGAATAAGTGTTTTAGGAGTAATTTTAGGAATTGGAACTTTTATAATATTATTTATAACTTCTCTTCTTGTTGTATTTATGGTACTAACAACTTTTGGCCCAACAAAACTCACCCCATCACTTGATTCATTTAATGTTGATGTTTTTTTCATGTTTTTAATGGGAATATTCTTTTTAATAATTGTTTCTGGAGCTATAGCACCTTTATTCAGTAAAAGCAAAGAGTATTTTGATGGGGCTTTAAATGGATTTATTGTGGGTATTATTTGTGGAATTTCGCTTTATATTCTTTTTAATTTCTGGGATTTAGCATTTATAATATTTATAATTATTGCTTCTATATCTGGAGCATTAGGTGGACTTATCACAATATGGCTTAGAAAATAATTATTTTAAATATATTGTATTGCAATGTTTAACAAAAAAATAAATTGGATTTTGCTTGAACAATAATTTATTTAAATAATTCATATATAATTTCCAAGCTAAATATATCTTTAAATTTAAAACAGAACCTTATCAATCCTTATTTCTTATTTTTTTAACTGTACTTCATGTAAATTCTATTGAATGATTACCATTTATCATCAATTTTGACATATATTTATATACAATATTATTACTAATTCTTAGCTGTATGTTTGCTAAAAAAAATGTTAAGTACAATTAAAATTTCAAATATAAAGAAAAGAGTTATTTGTGACAATTTGTATTGATGCTATAAAAAAAATAAAAACTCTGTGATATCCTGTGATTATTTTGAATCGTCTTCAATAGGTTCATCTAAATTTTTTTCAGGAAAATTTGGAATAAGTTTTTACTAATCTTAAACTAAAAAAATTAGTTCAATAGATGCTTTTTTTTGGAATTAAACAAACCTTTATAAATGATACTAGATTGATTCAATAATAGAATTTGGTAACTATCATAAATAATTGTATTATTTGGTGATCTTATCAAACGAGGAGGGGTTATAAATTAAGAAAAAATTGTTATTATTCTTGTTAGTGTTTTTTAGTTTTGCTATTGTTTTGAATGGGAGTATTAGTAGTGCTGCAACACTCAATCAGACAAATATTACTTCATCTAATAATGGGTATAGTATTAGCACATTCGATAAGTCAGTAGGAGGAAATGTACTAGCTAACTCCGCTATAAAAAAGGATATCCCACGAACTAGTTTAAGTAATCAAATTTTCCAAATGACAAAGAAGGGTTCTGTAATACTAAAATTTGGAAATGGTCATGGCCCTAAACTACTCATATCTGTTGGAATCCACGGAAATGAGCCACAAGCCAATATAGCTGCTATGAAATACATTGAATACATAAAAAACAAAAACTTCAATGGTACGATATATATAATCCCATTTGATATTCCCAAAGATACAGCTCTTAACACCCGATACTACAATGGATTGGATCCGAACCGCATAGCCAATATAAAAGGTACCCCTAGCTGGAAAATAGTCCAATTCGCCAAAAACAATGGAATAAATTATTTAATAGATGTACATTCAGGAGGAGGAGTAGGTAAAAACGGATTTATATATCACAACGCAGTATCCACCAAAAATGAAAAAAAATGGATATCATACATTATATCAAAAACCAAATGTTCTACAGGTGTTGATAAAGCAGATAATCCTGGTATGATCCGTATCGCAGCACATAGCTATAAGATTAATAGCATAACATTAGAAACAGAAAGAGACACTACACCCGTCATGTCTGCAGCTGAAGCAGAATTCAAAATGATTCTAGCAGCAACAAAATACTTAGGATTTCCCTAAATAACTGAACTATCCCCACTTAACATCCTCCAATACGTTTACAAACAATACATGTCATGATTTGCCTCAAATATTAATAAAATATATAAATATTTTCTCACAATTTATTATATTTATTTTTTCAGAACCATAATTTCTAGCGATATCTTTTTTCACATTTTTAGTATAACAATTTCATTATTAGTAATATATTTTTAAAAGCAGTTTACAAATTAATAAATAATTTATTCTTTGAAAAGCTATTTTAATTGAAAGACCCATTTATAGTTATTTGTATGTACATATAACTAATAAATCAAGACTATTCAAAACAATCATCGTATTTTTATCCATAAAATCGCCTCTTTTTTTGAATTGCTTTGATTAGGTTATTTTAGCGGATTGATTGTTATCTCCTTTTTAAGTTAGTTTAAATTCCCACAATTTAGATGGGTGAGAATTTGAAGGCAGGTACGCCACATTTAGGGCATCTCCAAGTACTTGGTAAATCTTCAAAGGCTGTACATGGGGGAGTGTTGGTTCGGGGTTCCCCTACCTCCGGATCATAGATATAGTTACATACACGGCATTTATATCTCTGCAAATTTAGTGACCTCCTATATCCTACTTTAACTTCAGAATTATATTAATTTATTATTTAATTATCTATATTTTTTTATCATACCCAATAATTGTACATAAATCAATACTAAATATCTAACTATAATATAGTGTTCATTATGATAAATGTCCGCATGGTGTAAGTTAACAACTCTTTCCTGACTTATCTCTAAAATTAGTAATAATACTGTATGAAAACATATGTCAAATTTTATGATAAAATGGTAATCATTCAAGAGAATTTACATGAAATACAGATAAAAAATAGAAATAATGGAGTAATAAAATTCTATTTTAAATTTAAAGGCATATTATCATCTTTTTTTTTCATTTATAAGATCCTCCCTGAAAAAATTTAATTAAATAATATGGCCAATTTATTTTTAATTTTAAATTCTCAAAAGTATTATTGTTAAGAGGAGAAATTTTTGTAAACGAGATTATTTTTGATGAGTAATTAATGTATCAGAGCAGAGGTACAGAAATATGGTTATTGACTATTTTTTAAATGACAGCAACTATGAGTAAATTAAATACCAACTTATAAACTTACGAATAAATACATGTATCTGTGAGTAAACGCATAGCTTTATATGTAAATCTGTTAATGTAATGATTGATCTAAGGCAACCAATAAGAATGTGTCTAATATTTAAAAAGAAAGAATATAATCATTTTAGGGGATTATTCCATTCCTCTGTTTAGTAATTCCATTATTCCGTATATAATAAGTATAGCTCCTAATAAGTATGCTACAATTGGCGGATCGACAATAAAAATTATACCTACGATTATTGCAATTATCCCCATTACTTCACGACGTGCTTTAGAGTTCATATTCTATTTTATGTAAAAGAAAACATATATTTCTATCTGAATAAGTTATTAAATAACGATAAAATATATTTGAAATTCAATTAATAATAATAATAATAATAATAAAAGAGTAAATTAAAATTCAGGTTAAATTTGGTCTTATTCTTTAACGTTTTCTAGTTTGTCTAGTCTTTCCTCGATTTTTTTGAGTTTTTTGTTTGTGGATCCTCGGTGTTCGTTGAATCTGCTGTCAAGAGTATCTAGGTCTCTTGATACTTTGGTGTATCTTTTTTCAATGTCTAAAATGTCATCTTTGGTTGCGAGTTCCCAGTCTTTAATGAGCTGGTCACTTTTATCATCTAGAAATAAGTCTATTTTATTTGAAAGTGAGTCCGTACTCGTTGCTTCTTTAACTGAGCCTTTTAATTTATCGCTTACACCTGATACTTTTTCGCTTACACTACTACCTGTTATCTTCTCACCTGCACCATAAAATGTAGAACGTACTTTTTCTCCCATTCCTGATGTTTTTTCTCCCATTCCAGACATTTTTTCACCTAATCCTCCGGTACCGTTGCCTTCATCTTCTACTTTTCCATTTGCATCTGAAACTGTTGAACGTGTTTTTTCTCCAGTTTCTACAGTAAATGAACGTGCATTAGTAAATGATAAATTCCTATATTTCATGTTGAAATAAAGCAGAACCACAATAGCACCTGCAACAACAAGTATTACTAATAACTCTAATGGAGTCATTATTTTTTTCCTTCTTTAAATTTATTTTCTAGTTCCTTTTCCTTTTCCTCAATATCCATAAGTAGTTTTTGGAGTTTTATGTATTCTGTCTTTGCTTCAAGACGATTAACTCTCTCATTTATCTCACCATGTAGATAACCTGCTTTATTCATTAAACTAGATGTGTTTTCCCTTATATTGGTTAATTTTTCCTGTTGGTCCTTTGGCAAAATTATATCATTCATCATACGTTTAGATTCTAAGTCTCTCTCAACAAGTTCTATTTTCTTAAGTTCAGCCTGTTTTGTAAGAAATTCAACATTAGTTTGTGCTTCTCTGACCTTTCTCCACTGCATAAGTGCTACTATTAATCCAACTACCACTATGACTGCTATTACAATATAAAATACATTTTGATCAATTGCCATCATAACTTTTACCAACTATTATTCGGGGATATCGCTCGTAAGAAGTACTTTATCCCCAATAATTTTTACTATATCATAAGGAATTCTAGTCCCGCCACTAGACATTCCAAAACCCTCAAAGAACCCACCTTTTCCGACCACGAAAGCTTCCAAAGTTTGAGTTTCAAAATCAACTTCCACATCCTCTACTTTACCAATTACAATTCCAGATGTATCTATTACTTCTTTTCCAATAATTTCTTTTTTTATTAACATAGAATCACCCTAATTTTTTTACATTAAAAAAACAATTTAACTGAATATCAAATTAAACTCTTCTTGGGAGATGACTCCTTTATCTTTTAGAAGCTTAGATAATTTGTTTAATTTATCTGTACCCTCAATGAATTGTTCTTGAACTTCGGATGGTTCATTATCTGATTTATTTCTAACATTAACACGTATTTTAGTTCTTCTTCTACAGATTTTCTTATCTATTATATCCTCTTATACAATATTATACTCCATATTGAATATAATTATTGAATCACATGATTTAAAAAATAATAATTGATAATTAAACCTTTAAAATTTCATTAACTATCTCATTTGCATCATAAAACATAAAAAAGTATATATTTGATAAAACAAAAGATATGTTAAGAGTACTAAACTTTAGGAGGTTTAAAAATGGTGGAGACACAACAAGCGAGTGGTGGAGGTCTAGTAGGTTTTGCAATCATTTTCTTAATTATTTTGTTACTATTCCCAGCTTTCGCTCTTTGGTTATTGTATGTAGCAATATTAGTAATGTTAATTTCTGGAATCATAGCATTAATAGCAAAATAATTTCCAGTTATATGACCTCAGATACTAAAAAATCTCTTATTTTTTTTTTTAAGTTCGATATTCAATCCTAAAGCCCAGATTATTTAGTAAATTATTAATATAATCACAGGATTAATAGTAATTAGATTAATACAAATGATTGGAGTTGAAAATATTCCCTACATAGGGTCAATCGGACGTGTATGACCTATAATAAGAATTAGAACAATGGATGAGATGCAGAATTCACAATATCAACCTGAAAATGAGATTGCGCCGATAATCAGTGAAATTGTGCCGATTCCTAGGATAAAGGGGTTTAACTAAATCAGAATTTAACCGAATATTGATTAAATTTATACTTTTTTATATACAAAGATTTTAGTGATTATAATAAGGAGAAACTGTTATTATGGCTGAAAATCAGTACAAGTGGGGCGTAGTGATCGTTGCCTGTATGGCGATTTTTATTATTGTTTTAGATTCATCTGCTATGACCGTGGCTATTACAACATTAGTTGTGCAATTAAATACAACTTTATCAACTATCCAAACTATCATCGCACTATATGCGTTAATTATTGCCTCATTTATGCTACTAGGAAGTAAACTTCAAGATATTCTTGGTAGAAAAAGGACTTTCATGATAGGATTGTTCATATATGCTTGTGGAACCATTACAGCAACTTTGAGTGTCAATGCTGCCATGCTAATGATAGGATGGGCCGTTTTAGAGGGTATTGGAGCAGCATTGATATTACCCGCCTCCACGACCATTGTGGGAGCAAGTTATAAAGGTAAAGATAGAGTTACTGCATTTGGGATATGGGGAGGTATAGCTGCTGTAGGTGCTGCTGTAGGTCCAATAATTGGTGGAATTTTTACTACATATTTAACTTGGAGACTGGTTTTCGGTTCAGAAGTGGTTATTGTTGGTATTATATTTTTATTAAGAGATTACCTAACAGAATCAACACCAACTTTAAAGTGGAAAGATTTGGACATTGTAGGAGCTTTACTTTCAATAGTATCATTGATTTTAATTGTTTTAGGTATATTAGTACTTGGCAACCCTAAAAACTGGGCATATGTTCCATTATTTATAGTTTCAGGAGCTATGCTCTTTGGAATATTCCTTTATTGGCAGAGAAGAAGAATTAGTAGAAAATTAGAACCTCTATCTGATATATCTCTTCTTAAAAACCGTTTATTTGGCTTGAGTAATATAAATTCAGTAATACAGCAAATACCCTTAGCGGGATTTTTATTTATAATTCCAGTATTTCTGCAGCAGGTAACTAAGACGGATGCATTCACCACAGGTCTTGCACTTTTACCTGCATCTATTACCATTTTAATCTTCTCATTACTCGGTGCAAGACTATCCGAGAAGTTAGGGCCTAAAATCCTCTTGATGATTGGATTTATTATTTCAGCTGCAGGGACATTTATAATGGGTGGTTCATTTAATTTAAACACCCAAATAATTGATATCATCCCTGGAACGGTAGTATTTGGTATTGGAATAGGATTTTTACTTTCCCAGATAACCAACTTCACCATGTCCGCTGTCCGAAGCGATCAAGAAACCGATGCATCAGGATTCTTTAATGCCTTTAAAAATTTAGGTTATTCCATAGGAACAGCATTAATAGGTGTTTTACTCCTAGTTGGAATATTTGGGGGGTTGACCACAGTTATAGATGCATCAAGCATATCTGGAAACATGACCACATCAGAAATACAAAACAGCCTTTACAACTACGTTGAAAAAATGCAAACAACAACTCCTCAAAACATACCACCAAACATGGTACCAAAAGTTACTCAAATAGTAGATTCAACGATAAGTTCAGCAATGAAACAAACATTTAATGTATTAACCTTGATATTGCTCTTAGGGTTTATCACAACCATATTCTTACCCTCAAGAAGAAAAATGAAATCATAAACTAAAATTAATGGGTACAGGCTAGATCAACAACCCCCATATTGTAGAGAAGATCCTATTGGTTTAATTGGACCTAAAATGATATGATTTCCAATATTTTCTTTTTTTAATAGAATTAAGAGTTGAAAATTGATTAAAAGTTAATTCAAATATTATATAAAGTTGAAATATCAAGAATAGATTAAACCACTCAAAAAAATTATCTTAAGGAGGTAAAAAAATGATTGATGATTTTAAAATTCCGCCGTTTCTTAGGCAAATTATTATTATAGCCGTTATTTTTATAGCAATTATAGGAATGAAATTTACTGCTCCTATATTGAGTCTTATACTACTTTCAATGTTCATCGCCATTATTATCTATCCTTTTTTGATGTGGCTTAAAAGGAGAGGCATTTCTTATAACCTTTCAGTTTCAATAACACTTGCAGGAATAGCGTTATTGGGTGTTGCAATTGTAAGTTTCTTAGTTGTAACATTAGCCCAGTTAGTAAAAGCAATTCCAACTTTGACTATAAACTCATCAGGATTTCTTGCACAATATGGTAATCAAATAATTGAATTTCTTGTTGCCCATATACCTGAAACAAATGCTGGAGGTCTTATTGCAGATGGAATTTTTATTGTGTTTGCAGTAATATTTTTGGTTTATGAGCTTCCTCAAATTAAATTAAGACTCGAAAAAGGATTAGGAGCAGATAATCCTACATTAAATAAGACATATGGACTTATGGGTGCTTTCGTTGAATACTTTGTAATAAGGGCAAAGGTCAATTTTTTTTATGGTATAGGTGTATCAGCTGTTCTTGTACTTTTTGACATTAACTTTGCACTTCTCTGGGGATTGTTAACATTTTTCCTTGGATTCATTCCATATATAGGTATTATAATTGCTGCAATACCTGCAGTATTAGTAGCTTGGGCTAAATATGGAATACAAGGCGCTATAATCATGGCACTTTTCTTTATAATAATTAATACCATTGCTGAAAGTGTTATATTTCCTAAACTTACTGGTAAAGGTCTACAAATGTCAGTGTATGTAGTTTTTGTTTCATTATTTGTATGGGGCTGGATATTAGGTCCAATAGGATTTTTCATTGGTGTTCCTATGACACTAGTCATAATAAAATATCTTGAAAACTTTGAAGAAACTCGCTGGATGGCTCTATTAATGGGCAGTGACGCTGAAGATGACCCCAAGGAAAAGAAATCTTGAATAGACAGATTAAAAAAACAACACCAATGTGGACAAATATGGTAGAATCAGAACTTGAAAAGGTTCAACATTCTACTTCACTATTCCAATTAATGATATTTATTAATATTTCTATTTTTATGTTTTTAATTCTAACATTGCTTCATAATTTTTCAGTGCAACTAAGGCACCTAATACTATGTAAAGTACAGTGATTCCTAGGGGGAGGCCACCACCTACTTCAAGATTAGGTTGTGTGCTTACAATAACGCGTAGAATAACTCCCATTACACCTAAAATTGAAGCTCCAGCATAACTCCAAACTTTCTGTCTTCTACAAAAATAAATAAAAACAACGTTAAGAATAATCATGGGAGTGATAAGAGTAATTGCTAGAATTTGTACTTCAAAAACACTATTCATAACTGTAACTATTAATGCAATGATAATTGCAAATAAAAAAACCTCAAGAAGAACTATAGAAGTTCTCATGTTGATGCTTAATGGTTCAATTCCAGATTTCAATTTTTCGCCCCTTTCTGCAACATCCGTTTCTTCTTTAATCTTGAATATAATAATTATAGAATCATTTTAACTAAATTCTTTTAAATTTCATTTCCTAATCTGACATACACATTTATAATAATTGTATATTGAAATAACATCCTAGCAATGCACAAAGAGTAGTCCACCAACAAGGAAGACAATCTGGGTTGAATCAGAACCCGGAAAATGTTCAAACATTCTATTCACAATCCATATACTAATATCTATTTTGGATTTAATTTCGTCATAGTTGCGTTAAAATATTTTTATTTTATTTTTTCAGGACATTATTCTTGGCGATATCTATTTTATTATTTTTGATATAATAATTTCACTATTAATAATATAAGTTCATAAGCTACTCTGGACAGGGTCACAAAATTTTTATTTTAATTACAAAGTTTATATCTAATTGTAAAATAAAATTTAACTTCAATATAGGGATAATAACCAATTTATTGTGAAATTTAATTTAAACTATATAAATATTGAATTGTTATTATAAAAAATAATAATCTTTTCAATAAACACAATTTTAATTGAAAGACACATTTAAAGTTATTTGTATACATCTAAATAGCTCCTTTCAGAATTACTGTGTGTATATCTATAAATACCATTGTTTAAAATGGATTAATAATTCGTCAATTTAACAATTAAAGATGTGGTTCTAGATATTCATTTGCTATTTCAATAAGAATATTATGGTAAAAACAATTAAGAGATATGGTAGAAGCTGAACATGGAAGGTTCCGGCTTGAAATTTAGTTTCACTAGGAAGTATTATCTTTTTCAAAAATTTCTTGGATTTCTTTAAGATACTTTCTTATTGGAATGTTTTGTGTGCATTTTTCTTCACATTCACCGCATTCATCACAAAAAGAGGCACTTGCTTTCATGGCAGTTAAAAATGAATACGTTTGAGCACATATTCCCATGTTTTGATATATATATATAAAACTCATTTAACATATTCAAGTTTTTAGGAATATCAACCCCATTAGGGCAGGATATGCAGTAACCACAAGCAGTGCAATCAACATGAACTTTTGCATTGTAAACTTCTCTAACTTCCTGAATTAGATCTCTCTCTCCATCGGTGAGACTATAGGCATGAGCATTTTCTGCAATCTTAACATTCTCTATAACATGTTCCATAGAAGTCATACCACTCAAAACTACATTAATTCTGGTTGATCCCACAGGAAACGTAAAGCCCATTCGGCAGGACTTCTTTTAGTCTCTGCATGATCCCATATGGCTTGGATGTCTGAAGGAACATTGTTTGTAAGACTACCGCCTCTAAGTGGTTCCATAATGATAGTTCCCATATTTTTAGAGTATGCATAATCGAGTCCAGCTTTTCCAGCCTGAAACTCCTGATCCATGTAGTTTAATTGTATTTGAGAAAAACTCCATTTATAAGAGTCCACAATTTCGGTAAAAAGCTTTAATTCATCATGGAATGAAAACCAGCATATCCTATTTTCCCATCTTCAATTGCAGAATCCAGAAACTCAAAAACATCCAATTTTTTTAGCGGTTCCCATGTAGTTTTGCTTAAGCCATGTAAAAGATAGAAATCTATCCTATCAGTTTGAAGTCGTTTAAGCTGTTCATCTAGATAGTAATTAAGATCTTCTTTTTTTTTGGATATTCCAGCTGGGTAATTTCGTTGCTAGATAGACCTGTTCCCTGTAACCATTTTTTAGAGCTTTTCCAAGGAAAGTTTCGCTATTACCTCCTTCAGTAAAAGAGAGGCCGTGATATGGATAAGCTGTATCAACATAATTTACACCATGATCTATGGCATAGTGAAGCATCTCTGTTGCCAGAGGTTCATTTATTTTTGAGGGATTTCCTTCAAGTATTGGAAGCCTCATGCATCCAAAACCAAGTATCGAAACTTTTTTGCCTGTTTTTCCAAATGTTCTATAAAGCATTTAATAATTCACCATTATTTATAAAACAATTAATATCAATTTAATGTTATGATTCATTTTAGAATATTAAATGATCTATATGATGGCCATAACCTTTATTTCTGCAGCATTTATTTATCGATAACGATGGGAACATTTATAAATCGATTATTATTATATATACATTATATATAACTTCTTATACGTAAAAAAAAGGACCAATAAATAATCTTCAACAATTGAAGCATATGCAGGGGTACCCAAGTGGACTAAGGGGATAGGTTCAGGGCCTATTGGTGTAGGCCTTCGCGGGTTCGAATCCCGTCCCCTGCACTCAATTTTAAAATAGAATTTGATTAAAATATTCAGATATTAAAACATCTTAAATTAAAAGCAGTTCGATATAATATATAATCAATATCTGCCACTATAACAATAAATACATGCAGATATGATTAAATAGTTTTTAAGGCTTCGTTTAACATCTTCCTTATCTTTATTTCTATTTTATGTTCATCATCATTATCGTGTGCTTCTAATAACATACAGGTATTGAACAGAGTTTTTCCATTTTTATCTTTATATACTATAACGGATTCTCCCAGTACCTTTTCAACTGCCATAATAGGAAATTTATGGTTAATTTGTTTTTCGTTTCATCATCACAGGTTGTTTTCCATAAAGTTTTTATTTCAACTTCGCCTTCTTTTATCCCAATTTCCATCCCTTTAAGATGTTTTTTTACCATGGATTATTATCCCTATTCCATTTCATTTTATTTCTTTACTTTATGTTCCGTTCCACGACTTTTTTTTCCATAATGATTTAAGTCATATTTTTAATTATAATCTTTTAAAACTAATACTCTTCTAACAAATCATTTCCATGATTTTTTATTTAATTGATTCTTAACCCACGTTAGATGGGCGAAAATTTGAAGGCAGGTACGCCACATTTAGGGCATCTCCAAGTGCTTGGTATGGTTAGCTTATAGAAGTATTAATAAAAATTAGTTAACAATGAATTTAGTGCATCTGTTCATTTAATATTTTAAATCATTAAAAAAAATGGAGTATCTATTTATATGGATAATAAATACTCTAATTAATTTTAAATAATATTTAAATTTTATCGATAAAGAAGTTCACCCTGATTCAGATAATGATGTAAAAAGTATAAAATTTTACCTTCTGCCTTATCTAAATTTAAATATTCTGTTACATCGATTATTTGATGTTCTTTCATAATCTTCTTTTTAAGATGTTTCCCAAATTTCAAATATCCAGATTTCTTACCAGTCATAAGATCTGATAAAAGTAATTCACCATCCATATAATCACGTTTTACCCCTACAACCCATCTATCATCTTTAATCCATGCATTTTGACCATATTTTTCTAGAAATCTTTCCTGGTGTTCTCTGATCCATATTTGTGGTCCTTCATGTTTTTTGATATATGGAAGTTTCCATGTTTCAAATTCTATTAGAATAACTGCTAGATCATTTTCATCTGTCCAGGATTCACTTCCAAAAATAGAGAACCCTTCTGATTCAGCTACCCTTACAATAGAGTTTTCAGTCTTTTTGATCTGTGGATAAATAGCATCTGCAGGTATTTTTGGTGGTTTAAAACAAATAAGCACTGTTTTTGTGGCTCTTTTTATGAATTGTTCCAATATAATATTTGGTTCGGTTTTATATTCCGTTAATAGAAAATATTCTTCAGATGGGCTGTGTAAGAAGTTTCCAGCTGCAACAATAAATTCTGACATTTTTTGTAGTGTGAGTGCTGCAGCTACATTTCTTTTTTTATCAACAGGGTCGATTGCTACCAATGGATCTTTAAATAAGTTGGCGGTTCCATAATTCTCTATATCCACAATATACCCATAGTTCCAGTTTTTAGCAGCATTTCTAAGGGTTTGGATGAAATTATCATATCTAAGTATCAACATTTCACATAGGTATCCTGAAAAGCCACCAACTCTAAATTCTGATCCGTATGTTCCAACTGAATCCATGAATTTTTTAAGTAAAACAACTTCATCAGCTTGTTTATCTGTTAAATTAGCTTTAATATATTCTGTATGAAGTAAGGTTCGGTCAACAGCTGATTTAAGTTCAATGGAACTTTCTATATCATAGCATGGTACAAAGTCCACATAATAACCATCAATATAACCTGTTACATATGGGTGTGATGCATAACGTTCTTCTGAAATACCTTCCATCTTCTGAATACATTTATGTCCAATTTTTAACCCATATTCCTTTAGATATTCACTGGATGTCTCTAATGGAAACTTGATTAAAATATCAATATCTGCATTACCGGCCAGCCATGTTCCCTTGGCAACTGAACCCACAAGAACAGCAGTTGCTGGGATATCCAGCTCATTTGAACTTTCATTAATAATTTTAATCAGTTGATTAGAAAGTTTTTGTACCTTCTCAGTCTCTTCTTTTGAAGGTTTTATTTTCATTAAAAGATTATCATAATCTATATCTGTCAAATAAGTCACCTTTGAATTTAAAAAATATAATTAAAAAATATATGTGTGTATCTAGAGTATACATTTGCAGATCTAGATTATTCTAAATCATCCAAATTATTTTGATATAATCATCTTTATAATCTGAATATATCATATATCCTTCTATTTGTCTTTATTATAAATTTTATAGATATATTTCCTTTATATCAGTATATATAGGTCCAACTGGTGTTAGATCACTTTCTTTAAGAATTAATCTGTCAACATTCATAGTTCCTATATCAACATCTTCAAGTTCAGTTACCATTGAAACTAGTAATTCTTTATTCTGCACACCCTTAACACGTCCAATTGTTAGATGTGGTATGTAACTTCTCTCCTTCTTAAATCCCATCTTAACAAATTCTTGGTCAAAATCTTCTTGCATCCTTGAAAATTCATCAGGTTCTTCAATACCAAGCCAGATAACCTTAATATATCCCAGGCTTGGAAAAGCACCAGTACCTTTGATTTTAATATCAAACGGTTTGTAAGATTCTATTTTCGTTTCTGCCATATTAATTATGTCATCTGCCTTTTCAGGAGTTATATCACCTAAAAACTTAAATGTAAAGTGTAAATTTTCAGGTTCAACAAATTTTACAAGTGCATTGGCCTCTGTTAATGTTTTTTGAATTTCTATTATTTTATCTACAAGTTTAGAATTTAATTCGATAGCCATAAATGCTCTCATATTTATCACCTAGTTGCAAGATTCTTTATTCTATTAAGACTTTCATTAGGAGTTTCAATAGTGTTCAGGAGGTACACATCTAAATTACTGAAAAGTTCCCTGAAAAATTCTTTTCTCAGATCGAACTTTCTAATATTTCTAACCAATTGATGTGGATTACAAAAATCCTTTTCAATCATAAAATCCATTGCATCATCAACATCAAGTTTAACAAATGGAGGATGTTCAATATCCCTTTCAAGTAATATAACTGTTTGAAGTGTTGAACTTTCCCTTGTACGCCCCTCAAACAATGTATTTACATCGGCTAATCCTCTGCCACGTGTGTCAAGTTTAACTTTTTTAAGTTCTTCTGAAAAGGATTTCCATACATTTATTATATCGTCACGTATGTATGAATTTTTTTCAGATGAATATACAACCGCCGCATTTTTGAAGAGTCTTGTAAAAAACCAGTCATCGGATATATAATTAAAATCTTCATTTTCAAGCAATCCATATGTGAGTGTTGACTTACCCGTTCCTGGTGGTCCTATTATGGCAATTGCATGACCTTTAAAGTCAACTGTTGAGCCGTGTACCGAGTATCTTCTATGTACACTGTGATATTCTTCGAAGAAATCAGATATTGCAGCTAATGCAATACTTTTTATCCAACCATAATAATCACAGTTTTTGATTATACAAGTCTTTGAAAGTGGTTCGTACATAACCCGAAGTTTTCCACCGTCTACAACTGAAAATATTTTTGCATGTGGTCTTATGTCTTCGTTCATGAATTTGAAGTTATCTTCCCATTCTTCTTTAAAATCAGTGTTATCTGTTAAAAGTTTAACACATGCACCATGAATATTAGCCTTTCTTTCATACCTAACTTTAGAAAGTAAATCATCAAAAAGGGCATCTTTATTAGTTGGACTGATTATTTCAACTTGATATCCTGACATTTTATACTCACCCTCAAAATAATGGATAAATAAATCTTAAGTAAAATATCATATAATTAAATTATTTTTCGATTATCGTCTCTTCAATAGCCATCCCAAAATGTCTGGCACTTTTATCCAAATATACCATTACTTTATCCCCTATTTTGAGTTCAGCAACAGATAATGGATTGCCATTATCTTGTACGAGTCTAATGGTTTCTGCATTTTGAAGAAGTGTCCTTATGGTAAAACCATCATATTCTGCTTCAACCAGCATCAATGGTCTTTTCTCAATTTTAACACGACCAACAACTGTGGTTTTGGTATTTCCATTCTTATCGACAGTTAACACTTCATCTCCGGTTTCTATTTCAGAAAGATATCGTGTCTTGTTACCAGGTGTCATCACATAAGCATGTACTGGTCCTGCATTAACTCTGAATGGCCTAGATGCCACATATTCACTTTCTAAAGATTCACTGTGAACTAGGAATAGTCCTTTAGAGTAGGAACCTACTAACATACCTTCCCCAACATTCATTATGGAACATGTGTCCACACATACTCTGTCTCCTGAACCAACAGGTTCTATACGTGTGATTGTAGCGGGTACAAGTTCATAGCTTTCTGAATCTATGGTTTCAACTAGTTCTGCAACCTTTTTTATTTGGGAAATATCATCGGGAACGATAAGAACCCCATCTGTACCATATTCAAGTGTTTCAAGAGCAAGTTTAGCTTCATCAAAATTGTTTACAGCAGCTATAATTTTAACATCTTCACCCTGGAGTTCTGCAATGATATTTTCGAGTGGTATGACCGTCCAATCTTTACCAAGTAGTATAAGATAATCTGCTACTTTTCCAAGTTTAGATGCTAGCTCTTCGTGTTTTTTACTGCTAATCTCTACATAGGCAGCTACAGTTTTACCATTTCTTTTTAGATTAGATACTTTTTCTAAATCCTTTGATTTTGATAAGTCATCGGAAATTAAGTTGGTTCCATCACCTTCAGAATTTCTTCCAACCATTAATATATCTGCATCATCAGTATCAGACACAAGGCTAAGATTTCCAAGCTTTTTTATCTTATCAACATCGGAGAAGTCAACAACATGTTCTATTCCAGATTCAAGTGCTGTTGTAATGAACTGCTTCTTAATATCCCATACTTTTCCTTCTGCCATAATCCATGCAAACTTCATTTTATACCTTCCAGTTACTGAATAATTTATGTAATAATGTTCCCAACTAAATTAATTTCAGAGGTTTAAATGTACTTTTAAAATATTTATCTAGCCAGAACCATTAAGGATCTTGAGTGCCTCTTCAACATCCATGTTATCATGTACTATCCCTGCTATGGCCTGGGTTGTTTTTCTTGGTGATGGTGCTTGGAATATATTTCTTCCTATTGCAACACCAGCTCCTCCAACATCAACAGAATTTTTAACCATTTCAAGCAGTTCCCTATCCGTTTCAACCATTGGCCCGCCTGCTATTACAACAGGTACTGGGCATCCGTCAACAACTTCTTTGAAAGTATTAGGATCACCTGTGTAGTTGGTCTTGATAATATCTGCACCTAATTCTGCACCGGCCCTTGCAGCAAGTTTTACAACATCAACCGAATGTTCACTGGTGATCTTCTTTCCACGTGGGTACATCATAGCAATTAATGGCATTCCCCATTCATCACATGTTTCTGATATTGTACCAAGCTGTGAAAGCATTTCTGGTTCCTTTTCAGATCCTATATTCACATGTATCGATACAGCATCTGCACCTAATTTAAGTGCCTTTTCAACGGATGTAACAAGAACTTTATGATCTGGATCTGGTCCAAGATTAGTACTTGCTGAAAGGTGTATTATAAGACCTATATCACTTCCGTATCCCCTATGGCCTTTCCCTACCATTCCTTTATGTTCTATAACTGCATTAGCTCCACCACTTGCTACTTCGTCAATTGCTGCAGCCATATCTGTTATTCCTGCAACTGGTCCAACTGAAACACCATGATCCATTGGAACTATAACACATCTTCCTGTTTTTCTGTTTAATATCCTTTCAATCCTGATCCTTTTGCCTATCATAAAACAACCTCCTAGTTTATTTTAGAAGACCAAAGTTTGAATTCCTTCAACCTTGGTGGTATTCCATCGTTTCCAGACGATTCAAGCCAGCCCATTTCGGATTTTAACAGCTCGTCTGTTGAAGCTGAATGTATAAAATCTAAAAGTCCTCTATTTCTTATTATAGTGTCACGAGGTTTTAAAGTTGATGACCATATAAAAAATACCTTGAATGTTGTGTCAGGATGGTAGCCACCACCCAAGTCAACTGATAAAACATCACATCTTCCAATCTCTTTAATTTTATTAGCTACATCCTCCAGGATTTCATGAAGCCTAACATCTGCTTTTATAAATTCAACATTAGAATAGTCATCTGTAATTGATTTCATAGCATTTACAGATTCCGGACTATTATCCAGTGATATAATTCTACCTTCAGGTGAAAGATCTTGTATGATCCTAGTTGAATTACCTACATGGCATCCAAGCTCTACCACCACATCATCTTTCTTAATAATATCTCTTAAAACTTGCCTATAAACTTTAATATCATATACTACTTTTATCATGATTTAAACCAAAAATTTTATCAAACTTTCCTATATAACTCCTACAATTCTCATTAACATTGATAATTTATAATTAAATGATAATATAAAAAGTTATACATTACTTTTATTACTTCAAAGGTTCCTGAGATATCCCTATTTCATTTTCGGGTTAATGTATAAAGTTTTATTCCTGTTATTCCAATCCATGCCCATGATACAAGAAGGAATGCCCGTTGAGATAGTCCGGGATAGAAACCATAAAGAATTGCAACCTTGAGTATTATTACAAGAATTAAAGAGATTAATCCACTAATAAGTGAATATGTAGCATATCGGCCCCATACATTTTTATCCCTATTTTTTAATCCCTGCCACATGAGTAGTTGAGCAGCTATAATCGCTACAAATGCAGTTGCGCTCACAATATTGTGAGGATTTGCTGAGAGAAAACTTTCAGGTAATACTCCGGCTAATAATACTCCAAGTGCGAATACTATCACAAACCATACACTTGCTCTTAATGATCTCCCTGATGGGAGCGGTAAACCATTTCTAAGACCTACTGTAAATATTATGGTCAAAATTCCAAATAATATAAAATTAATATTTTGAAGTATTGCTAAATGACCAACACCCAGGTCACTGACAAAATTGTAGTACTGACTGTAACCCGGCCTTAATATACTTTCAACAATAACCATAATCCAGAATATTATCGGTGCAATAATGCCACAAATAGCATAAAATCGTTGCTTCTTTGTATTGCTAATATTATCATTCATTAAACCACCCCTAAAAATCAGGTATAAAAATTTAATTAATAATTTGAATCGCCATCTATTTTGATAGTTTATTAGATATATGTATAGTAGTTACAAATAAAAAAGGTTTAAGACAATAAACCTGCAAGATAACCAGTTGAAAATGCTTGTTGAAGATTATATCCTCCACTAGGTGCACATCCCTGTATGATTTCACCAGCAAAATACATGCCATCCACAACCTTAGATTCCATGCTATTGGCTTTTATATAATCCCTTGAAACTCCCCCACATGTAACAATAGCTTTATCTATTGGTAAATGTCCATTAACTGTAAGTGGAAATGCTTTTAACAGATTTATAATAGAATTTCTTTCCTTCTTATTTATCTGATTCATTTTCTTCTTAGGATCTGTCTCAGCAAGCTTTAAAAGTACAGGTATCATTCTGTTAGGCATTAAAAATTTCAAATAGTTCTTAACATCAACCTTTCCATGTGTTTCAAATGCCCCTATCAAAGTACTTTGAAGTTCTTCCATTTTAAGAGAGGGTTTTAGATCGAGATATAATTCTATATGAGAATTATCTTCGAGTAATGAGATAATTTTTGAGCTGTTATCAAGGATCAAAGGTCCGGAAATACCATAATGTGTAAAAAGGAGATTAGCGCCTTCAAAGACCATTTTAGGATGTCTAATGATTACACGGACATCTTCGAGTGTAATTCCCTGTAAACCCTTAACCCAAGATTCTTTAACTTTTAAGGGTACAATACCTGGTTGTATTGGAGTTACTCCATGTTCGGTATCGAGTGCAATCCTGAAACCATCTCCTGTTGATCCGGTCTCTGTATATGATGCACCACCAGTAGCAAGTATAACATTTTTAGCTACAATAACTGTGTTGTAAGAAAAATTTAACTTAAAAATATCCTTTCCCTTAGAAGGTATTTTTATACTTTGAAGACGGGCATTATAAACAATCTTAATACCATTCTTCTTCATTGATGTATCTAAAATTTTTAAGATAGATTTTGAATCGTCTGTAACAGGAAAAACTCTGCCACCCTCTTCTACTTTAAATTCTAAACCGCTATTTTCGAAAAATTTCATGAGATCCGTGTTTGATAAACTTGAAAAAGCCGATCTAAAGAAGGAACCACGATGTCCAAATTTATCTAATAATTCTTTCATAGATGCTGTATTAGTTAAGTTACATCTCCCATTACCTGTAAGAAGAAGTTTTTGACCAGCAGAAGAGTTTCTCTCGATGAGGATCACTTTGTGTCCGTTTGATGATGCTGTTATTGCAGCCATCATTCCAGCAGGTCCTGCACCAACCACTGCAACGTCATACATATCACTATTTTTGTTCATAATCTAGGGTTCCTGTCTCATTTTATATTTATAATAATTTTTTATATAATCTAAATTATAAAGATCTATAATCTAATATTCAAACATAATTATCTCTTAAATTAATATCTGAATTTTATTCGAAATAATAATTATTATATATTAATATTCATTTTTTTTAATCTTAAAAATTAAAAAGGGATTTAAGGTGTAAGTCTTCTTCTATCTCTTGGGAAAAGAACAGTTTCCCTTATATTCTTTAAACCTGTCATGGTCATTGTAAACCTTTCAGCTCCAACTCCCCAACCTGCATGAGGTGGCATTCCATATTCAAATGCTGCTAAATATCTGTTGAATGAATCAGGATTAAGACCCTGTTTTTTAATCTTTTCAACCAGTAAATCATGGTCATGTACCCTCATAGCACCCGAAGATATTTCGAGATCCTTGTACATTAAATCAAATGCACAGCTTTTTAATGGATTTTCTGTGTTTGGCATTACATAAAACGGTTTTATAGCTGTTGGCCATCCGGTTATGAAATAATATCCATCCATCATATCTCCCATAGCTTTTTCTGCAGCTCTAGACATGTCTTCACCATGTTCCATGTGCACACCTCTAGCATTGACCATATCAACCATTTCATCGTATTCTATCCTTGGAAATGGTGTTTCAGGTATTTGGAGATCAAATTTTAGTGTGTCAAGATCGTCCTGGCAATATTTTTTAACTTGTGTAACTGCATCTACAACCATTCTTTCAAGGAGATCCATTGCATCAACATCATCTGTGAATGCTGTTTCAACATCGATAGAGGTGACTTCATTTAGATGACGTAATGTATCATGTTCCTCTGCCCTGAATATCGGTGCAATTTCATATACATTATCAAATCCTGATGCCATCATCATCTGTTTGTAAAGTTGTGGGCTCTGCCCTAGGAAAGCTTCCCTTTCAAAGTATGTGATTGGAAAGAGTTCTGTTCCACCTTCAGTAGCTGATGCACCTATTTTAGGAGTGTTTATTTCTGTATAATCCTGGCTTTCAAGAAAATTACGTACCGAATGGAGCATTCTACTTTTTATCTTAAAAATTGCACTTACACTGTGTTTTCTAAGATCAATAAATCGAGAATCGAGTCTTGTATCAATTTCTGCATGTGTCTTCTCAGTTGTGTCTAATGGTAATGGTAATTTAGATTCACTCAATAATTTAAGTTCGATTGGTATGATTTCAACACCACATGGTGCTTTACCTGATTCCTGTACCTTTCCCTTCACCACTATAACAGATTCCTTTTTAAGTTTTCTTAATTCTTCAAAGAGTTCTGGTGAAATCTTCTTTGAAGGGGCTGTAATTTGAGATACACCATCCCTGTCCCTTAAAAGTACAAAGATAATTCCTCCAAGATCTCTCATCTCATGGATCCATCCCATAAGAACAACTTCATCTTCTTTCATATCTGGTTTTATCTGTTTTGAGTAATGGGTTCTTCTGCAGTTTTCTAATGAATCTGTCAATGTTATTCACCTCTAAAAATTATAAAAAGCCTAAAATAAGCTTCTAAGATATTTATTATTAAGTTCTTTTTTTTATATTATGATTTAGATGAGTAAAATTCGATTATACAAACTTTAGTATGATAATATTTTTGATATATGTATATTATACTTTGGGAAATACACCATTTCAAGCTTATATCTTTATAGATATATTGTTGGAGGGTATTATAATTCTATTTTATATTACCTGTTCATAACATGAAAAATATTATATAATTATTTCTTAACATTATTAAAACGTTTTTTAAAGGATTCTGCATGTGCATAAAGTCCTTCATATTCAGCTAATGTTGTCACCATCTCATTTAGGTTAATAACTCCCTTATCATTTAATCTTTGTACTGTTGGTTTTTTGATGAATGATTCTGCTGAAAGTCCAGAGTACATTCTTGCACATCCTGATGTTGGAAGTACATGGTTAGTGCCTGATCCATAGTCACCAGCAGATACAGGGGTTAATTCACCTAAAAATATGGACCCCGCATTAGTTATGTTCTTAACTACTTCTTCAGGATTTTCTGTCATTATGATTAAATGTTCTGGTGCATATTTATTTGAAAATTTGATTGCTTCATCAATTGATGGTGCTATGATGATTAGACCATATTTTTCGAGTGATTCTGTAATGATTTTATTCCGTTTCATCTGCACAGACTGTTCATTGATTATTTGATCAACCTTCAATCCAAGTGTTTCTGATGTGGTTACAAGTACACATGCAGCATTAGGGTCGTGTTCTGCCTGTGCCATCATATCAATAGCTATATAATCTGGATTTCCTGTTTCATCTGCAATTATTAGGACTTCTGAAGGTCCTGCTGGAAAATCTATATCCACATCACCATAGACTAATTTTTTAGCAGCTGTAACAAAGATATTTCCAGGTCCTACTATTTTGTCAACCTTTGGAATGGTCTCTGTACCATATGCCATTGCAGCTACTGCTTGAGCTCCTCCAACTTTGTATATTTCAGTAGCACCTGCAACCTTAGCTGCAGCAAGTACGACATCATTAACACTTCCATCAGACTGGGGTGGTGTGCAACATATTATTCGGGATACTCCTGCAATTTTTGCAGGTATGACCGTCATGAGTATAGTCGAAGGATAAACAGCTCTTCCACCAGGAATATAACAACCAACACTATCCAGCGGACGGATAATCTGACCGGCCACTACTCCATCATCCACCTCAATCATCCATTCATCGGGTATTTGAGCCTTATGAAACTTTGCAATATTATTAGCTGCTTTTTCAAGAGCTTTGATCAATTTGTCATCCAAATTTTTAAGACTGTTATTGATAACATCATCATCAACACGTATTAAATTCAGATCAACATGATCAAACTTTTTAGTATACTGTCTGAGTGCAGTATCTCCATCTTTTTTAACAGCCAATAATATACTTTTAACTGTATCCATAACACCTTCTGCATCAAGTTTGGAACGATTGAATACTTCTGTGTTTTCCTGATATTCTAATTTTATTATTTTCATCCTATCACAACTATTAGATTCCTTAAAGTTAAATATTTATTTGTTACATAAAATATTTTGAATATTATTCCTCTAAATATATTCAGATCCATTAATTATATCAATAAAATTAGATATTCTAGAAGTTGAAACTTGTTATAGTTAGTTGGAATACTCCTACATATTTATCCTGATAATATTATCTGATTATATTAGTATACGGATGAATTATGGTCTTTTTATTATTTTTTCCCACCAATCATACTCCAAAGGTACAGTTTACGAAAACATCTGTTTCTTTAAATCTCGCATCTTTCAACCATTCTAATTGTACTAAGAATGATTCATGGATGTCATCACCTTAAACCTTAGGTGAATCAATATGATCAACGTTCTTTTTTTCCAACCCTCAAATTTTTCCATAACCATTTCATATTCATTATTTAAATTGTTTGGAATTATTTCCTTCAATTTTTCGGTGTGATAAATCCAATAATGGAGGCTCTGTAATTAAGCATCGTTGTACACTGTTTTCATTTCATCAATATTGAAAAACCAACTATCATCTTCGAGTACATGGTAACATCTGTTGTACAATTTCTTTTTATCCTCATTTAAAAGATGATGAATTGCAGAGGAGGATATTATTATTATATTAGACGTTGATTTAATCTTTAATTCCCAATCACCACAAATATCAGATTTTATATATGTTACATTATCTCTATATTTGTTTAATCTTTTCTTAGCTATATTCATGAACTCATGTTGAATAATCCAAATATATACAGTTGGAATCTGGAAATTCTTTCAACACTCTCTCTATTAAAATTCCACTTCCAGCCCCCAAATCCAAAAGTGTTATTTTCCCAATATTTTCAAATTTTATAGTGTCAATCAGGGTATCTTGCATGAATTTATATCCCGGTACCATTAAATGACACATTTGATCATAGCTACTAGCCATAGATTCAGAATGAAAACGATCTTTACTGTTTTGTTTCATGAATAAACATTCCTATAAACATATATATCAAAAAAAATAATTATAGAGTTTTATCTAACTAATAATTATTTAATCCTTGCCAACAATTATTCTTAGCATCGAACATAAAAACAGCACAAAAAAAAACTATGATAAGTATCATCATTTTAGAAATGGATATGTATCTAAACATACAATTGTGACATTAATCACCATTTTTTATATTTATAATTATTTTCATTCAAAACCTTTATGTGTGATGATAATCAATTTTAATTTACACAACATAGGCATGTGAATATCTTGAAATTAGAACTCAAGTCCTTATGTCTTTTTTTAATGAGGTACTTTACAGAGTATACTTAACATGCCCATAGATTCATTCAAATATCCTTAAAGAGAAGGTGTCTGTAAAAATGTACAAGGATGAGCTCATACAAATACATCAGTTTCTGGTATACGTTTTAAAGAATCTTGAAGACGAATACACAGTGAAAGACGAGTGTAAAGAATACATTTGTCTTAATATTAGCCCCCATCATATACACAGGACCAAAGCCGAACATAAATATGCTATTTTTGTACTTTCAACTGCTATTTCAGAAGTAATAGCCAACAATAACGGTGGAACGTCTACAACAAATATTTCAAATGGTCTTAATGAATTGGTTAAAAGATCTAAAAAAGAACTTATTAAATTCCAAGATGATGGAGCATTAAGATATCAAAACCAGAAAATTGAGATGTAAATAAATATTCTGATCCATTTATAAATTAATGGAAAAGATAATCTAATTAATTATTTTTATAATTTTAATAAGATATCATCAAAAGTTATGATTTTATTTCAATAATTTAGCTAATTAAGATTTTGTTTGAATTTTTATTATTCAAATTATAAAGTATTTTTTAGAAGATTTTATATATTAATTTAATCAATCTAATCAAAAATATTAATATTTAATGTATTTAGGATAATTTTATTTGTTTAGAATTTTTTAGGAGTGCATCAAAATGAAAACCCTGAGAAGAATGCTATGTTTGGTGGATGGAGAACACTACTTTCCTGTAACCAAATCTGCACTTGACATGTTAGACAGTCTTGAACACAACGAAGTTGTTGCAGTAGTATTTATTGGAGGTACAGAAAAGTTAAGAGACTCTTCAGAGGCAGGAATAGCTGAAAAACTCGGAAGACCTGTATACTTCGGTGAAAATCATTATGATATACCATATCAAAAAATAGCAGACACTGTGGAAAAGTACAGTGCAGATGTAGTTATGGATCTCTCAGACGAGCCCATAGTTGATTATTCAATAAGATTTAAAATAGCCACAGTTGTGCTTTCAATGGGTATCCCATATGAAGGACCCGATTTTAAATTTTTCCCAATAACCGAACACGATGTATTGAAAAAACCATCTGTAAAAATATTAGGAACAGGTAAAAGAATCGGTAAAACAGCAGTATCTGCATATGCAGCTAGATTAATACATAAAAATAATTACAATCCATGTGTTGTTGCAATGGGTCGTGGCGGTCCAGCTGAACCCGAAATTGTCCACGGTGACAAGATCGAAATAACTCCACAGTATCTGATGGAACAATCAGATAAGGGTGTACATGCAGCATCAGACCATTGGGAAGATGCATTGATGAGCCGTATATTAACTATTGGTTGCAGACGATGTGGTGGTGGTATGGTTGGAGATGTTTTTATCACCAACATGAAAAAAGGAGCAGAACTTGCAAATGATGTGGATTCAGATTTTGTTATCATGGAAGGTAGTGGTGCAGCCATACCCCCAATCAAAACAAACAAACACATAGTACTGGTAGGTGCAAACCAGCCAATTATCAACATTGAAAAATTCTTTGGACCATTCAGAATAAATCTAGCTGATCTGGTTGTAATAACCATGTGCGAAGAACCAATGGCAAGCAATGAAAAGGTGGAAAGAATAGAAAATTATATTAAAGAAATAAATCCCTCTGCAACTGTAATATCAACAGTATTTAGACCAAAACCTCTTGGAAATGTCAAAGGTAAAAATGTACTATTTGCAACTACAGCACCAAATTCGATTCAAAGTGTTCTAAGTGAACACCTAGAAGATTTCTACGGTTGTAAAGTTGTAGGAACAACACCACATCTTTCTAACAGACCATTATTACAGAAAGATATTGAAAAATATATAGACACAGCAGATATTATGTTAACAGAGTTAAAGGCTGCTGCAGTGGATGTGGCAACAAGAGATGCTCTTGAAGCTGGACTGGAAGTTATTTACTGCGACAACATTCCAATAGTAACGGATGGAAACAATGAAAAACTTAAAACCGCAATTATAAACGTTGTGGACAGTGCAATTGAATCATTTAAGGATGAATAATATAATTCATCTATAATTTTTTTATAAATATCAAAAAGTTCAAATTCATAATTTTCTTATTAAATAGAATTATGATAGATAAATTGAGTAATAGGCTAATTATGGTTTATTGATGGTAAAAAGAGTTATTAATAGTTTTTTAAGGATAATTACGTATAATAACTTGTTATATTATATGGAAGATCACAAACTATTTATAGAACCTCTAACCCACTGATAAAATACATAACAAGATAACAAACAGAAATAAAGGAGTTGATTATAGTGGCAAATATAGGTGGCGGAGGCCAGCAAATTTTAATATTACCAGAAGGTACACAGAGACTTTTAGGTAGAGAAGCTCAGAGAATGAACATAATGGCAGGTAAAGCACTTGCGGAGAGCATACGAACAACATTAGGTCCTAAAGGAATGGACAAAATGCTTGTAGATGGTCTAGGAGACATTGTTGTAACCAACGATGGTGTAACCATACTTAAAGAAATGGATATCGAACATCCTGCAGCTAAAATGCTAGTTGAAGTAGCAAAAACACAGGAAGACGAAGTTGGAGACGGAACAACAACAGCAGTTATAATAGCTGGAGAACTCCTCAAAAAAGCTGAAGACCTCCTTGAAATGGAAATACACCCAACCGTAATTTCAATGGGATACAGAAAAGCAGCAATCAAAGCACAAGAAATTCTCGACAAAATATCAATTAAAGCATCAGACCGTAAAACACTCCAAAGTATTGCAATGACAGCAATGACTGGGAAAGGTACTGAAAAAGCTCGAAGACCACTAGCAGAACTTATTGTAAAGGCTGTTCAGATGGTTGAAGAAGACGGTGTTGTTGAAAAAGACCACATTAACATCAACAGAATACAGGGGGCAACAGTTGAAGAATCACAAATAGTCAACGGTGTTGTTATAGACAAAGGTAGGCTTGACCCATCAATGCCTAAAATAGTTGAAGATGCAAGAATAGCACTTCTAAAATTCCCAATAGAAGTTAAAAGTCTAGAAACCGATGCTAAAATAAACCTCACAGACCCATCCCAGATGAACGCATTCATAGAACAAGAAGAAAAAATGATCAGGGAAATGGTTGACAAAGTTATAGCAAGCGGAGCAAATGTTTTATTCTGTCAGAAAGGTATCGATGACCTTGCTCAGCATTACCTAACAAGAGCAGGAATACTTGCAGTTAAAAGAGTCAGGAAATCTGACATCGAAAGGTTAGAAAAAGCAACAGGTGCCAGGGTTGCAACCAACCTAGACGATCTCAATACCGAAGACCTTGGAATTGCAGGACAGGTTTACGAGAAAAAAATCTTTGACGAAGTCCTTCTATTCATAGAAGACTGTATAGACCCTAAAGCTGTTTCAATCATACTCAGAGGAAGTACCAAACATGTTGCTGAGGAAGTTGAAAGAGCAGTTGACGATGCAATTGGAGTAGTTGCAGCAACAGTCGAAGACGGTCAAGTTGTAGCTGGAGGAGGAGCACCAGAAATAGCCATAGCTAAAGGACTTAAAGAATACGCAGACACCATCAGTGGAAGGGAACAACTTGCAATAGGTGCATTTGCAGCAGCATTAGAAGTAGTGCCTAAAACACTAGCAGAAAATGCAGGACTCGACAGCATCGACGCATTAGTTGATCTTAGATCCGCACATGAAAAATCCCCATACATGGGATTAAATGTGTTCACCGGTGATGTAACTGACATGAAAGAAGCAGGCGTTATAGAACCTAAAAGGGTTAAAAAACAAGCCATACAATCTGCTGCAGAGGCTGCTGAAATGATACTACGTATCGATGATGTGATAGCATCAACAAGAACCAGCGCACCTGAGGGCGGAATGGAAGGTATGGGCGGAATGCCTGGCGGTATGCCACCAATGATGTAAAATTAGCAGGATATTCCTGTTTAATTTTTCATTACCTACTTTTTTTATATTTTTAATTTTTTTTAATTACAGAGGCCCTGAATTTTTTAAACGGTATTTTTAATTGTTTTCAATATTTTCACCTAGTTCTTCAAGTTCTGTATGAGCTAATGATTCTTGATACTTTTTAATATAGTCAAATGTATATCCCTTATTATACCATTTCAAGCATCATTTAGCTCTAACCCTAATCTGCGGTTTTAAAATGCTATGGCTTCCTGATTTTATTTGGGTCTACATGTGCATTTCATTTAGTATTTCACGCTTTAACATATTAGAATTTATCTTGATCACTTTTATCATGCATTCTATAGCTTTTTTTGTTTTTGGAGCTCATGATTAGATCATCCTTTATAGTATAATAATGGGTTCATCTGGATACATTTTTGATATTTATTGTAATATTCATGGCTTCATCAAATTTCCATTCTCTGAATATTCATAGATACCAAAGACTAACAAGTCCGAGGCAGATCCCGCTTTAAAATTCTTAAAGAAATCCATCTAAAAAAAAAAACTCATCCAGATAATATTTTTTTTAAAATATTTTAACGTTTATACTAAAAATAGATTTTTTATTTACATTTATTCAAAGACTCTAACAGAATTTTGGAAGATTTTCTAGATTATCTTCAGCTGATGCATCTTTATCTGTTCGGATATAACTGATTACTCCTATGTTCACCACTTTTACTCTGGCTCCTGCTATCCATTTACCATTCTTATTCATCATGGTGCTGATATTATAACCATTGTTTATTTTATCCACAACCATTTCTTCGGTCCATGTTTCCTCTAGCCCATATGCCAAATCGCTATCCCTATATATTTTGACGCTGTGAATATGGTTATCTTTGTAACAAACTTTTGAAATCCAATAATTTATTCTATCTATTTCCATGATGACTCTCCGTAATTGAAAATAACTATTATTGTTCTATGAAATAATTCTATTAATTATAGGAATATTTAATCATTGCCAGATATATAATGATTGTAAAAAGTATTCGAAACAAAAATAAAGACGTATACTTTGATAACAGAACTTATTAATTTGATAAATATTATAAAAGGTTATTCATCATGTTTGGTCTAAGAAAAAGTAGAAAAAATGATATTAAAGCTGTTGATGCTCATGAGTTAATAAATAAAAATTTATCAAACTTAGAATTTGTTATTTTAGATGTTAGATCTCCTGATGAATATTCTGTGGCACATATTGACCGTGCTGAGAATATAGATTATAATTCACAGATTTTTAAATCTGAGCTTAATAAAAGGGATAGAAACAAAAAATATTTGGTTTACTGTCGCTCTGGTCATAGAAGTTCTAATGCTGTCAAAATTATGATAGAATTGGGATTTACGGATATACATAATCTTTCAGGCGGGATTAGAAAATGGAAGGGAGAAGGTCTTCCACTTATTTAGTTAATTTGAAAAATATTTATTCAATGTTTTTTGTTGATCCTTATGATTTTCTTCTAGTATAGTTGACAATGAATTTTTCCATGACTCATGAACTTGAGTTTTATCTATTCCAATAATCAACTGCATTGCAATATCTGTGTATACTCCGATTAAGAGTTGAGCAATATTTCCTGCAGGAACATCATCACGAATATTTCCTTTTTTCTGTTGATTTTCAACAAAGAATTTTAAAGTATCTAATTTTTTTTTATAACTATCCCGGTTAACCCTTTGTATTTTATTATTTTGGTAGGATAATGCGGTAATTTGAAAATCTAGATGAAGTGAACCAATAGATTTTAACATGTCATTGTAAATCTCTTTGAGTGGTTCTAAAGAATTTTCAGAGTAGAAGTAATCATTAAATGAATCACTTGATGATTGATTTGTTATTTGAAGAAGTTCTTCCTTACTTTTAAAGTATGAATACAGGGATCCTTTGCTTACACCAACTTCTTTTGCCACATCATTCATTGTGGAACTATGATAGCCTTTCCTATAGAATATTTTGTAGGCAGCATCAATTATTCTTTTTTTAGCTAGATCTTTATATTCTGGTATTACTTTTGGCATCCTACTCACCTGAAGATAAGTTGACTTGATAATTATTTAAACTTGTACCTAGTTAATGGAATAAACTATGTTCATTATAATGACCAATAGTCATTTATATATTATAAATGGTTATTGAATATAATAAATATTTGTCAAATAATATTTAATTAATAAAAAATAGAAAGTATAGGTCTGTTAAGACCTATGAGTTAATATTAATTTGTTTTAAGGTTTTTAAAGATTGATCAACGGGACAGTATATGAACCGCTGCTGTTCCGCCAGTACCGCCAATGTTATGGGTCATACCAACTTCAATACCTTCAATCTGTCTTTTACCTGCATCTCCACGGAGTTGCCATACTATTTCGGCTGCTTGTGCAATTCCTGTTGCACCTAACGGGTGACCTCTTGCTTTGAGACCTCCAGATGGGTTCACTGGTATTCTGCCATCAAGTTCGGTTATACCATCTTCAATAGCTGGACCGCCCTGTCCTTTCTTAACAAATCCTAGATCTTCAATTGCCAATATACCATTTATACTGAAACAGTCGTGTACCTCTACACCACCTATATCTTTAGGTGTCATGCCAGCCATTTCATAAGCTTTTTTAGCTGCATGTACTGTTGAATCTATGGTAGTTATATCATGCCTGTCGTGTAATGCTATGGTACCTGATGCTTGTGTAGATGCTTTAACATATATTGGTGTGTCTGTGTATTTCTTAGCATCTTCAGCTGGACATAAGATAACTGCTGCTGCTCCATCTGAAACAGGTGAACAATCTAATAATCTTAATGGATCAGCTACTATTCCTGAATTCAATACCTGATCAACTGTGATCTCCCGGGGGTACTGTGCTAATGGGTTTTTCGCACCGTGTTTGTGGTTAACAACAGACATCATTGCAAGTTGTTCCCTTGTAGTACCATATTCATACATATGTCTCCTTGCCATCATAGCATAGAGTGCAGGAAATGTAACTCCCTGTTGTGCTTCCCATTCCTGGTCTGAAGCAGTTGCTATTGCAGGTGTTGGGTCAACAACATCTGTCATTTTTTCAACACCTGCTGAGATAACAATGTCATGGTAGCCTGATGCTACTGCCATTACACCATTTCTTAAAGCTAATCCTCCTGATGCACAGGCTGCTTCGATCCTTGCACAAGGTATAGGTGTTAAACCTGCATGGTCAGCTATTAAAGATGCGATATGTTCCTGTTCAACGAAAAGACCCGCAGACATATTTCCTACGTACATGGCATCAAGTTCGTCTCCCTCGATGTTTGCATCACCAATTGCCTTCATTCCGGCTTCTGTGATCATATCTCTAAATGATACATCCCAGAGCTCTCCGAATTTGGTCTGTGAGACTCCTATAATTGCAACATCTCTCAAATGAATTCCTCCATAAAATCTCATAATGATCCAGAAAATATTTATAAAAACATTTTTGAATCCCGAATTTATTAATTTTAATTAATTGTATTATATTTCTGTAAATAATTTATTTTAAGGTTCAAATTATGGCATCCAAGCCATTCTAAGTTTTCCTTTGTATTTAGCGTAAACAGCATAATCAACATAGCTCTTTTTAGTGATCATATCAGAGACCTTCGGAGCATTATCTTGTACGTCTTCTATTCTGTCGTTTACAGTTATACTAAATGCATCGCTTCCAGCACCTGAACCATAGGATACTGCCATTATTCTGTCATCGGGTTTTGCAATGTCCAGTACTGCAGCAAGTCCGAGTGGAGTTGCACCAGAATAAGTGTTACCTATCATAGGGGTTAACAATCCTGTTTTGTACTGTTCTTCAGTAAATCCAAGCTTTTTAGCTACTCTTATATAAAATTTACCGTTGGGCTGATGGAAAACTACATGATCATAGTCTGATGCTTCTGTGCCCATCTTATCAAAGATTCCCTTTGCACCTGAAAGCACATGTTTGAAGAATGCTGGTTCACCAGTGAATCTTCCACCATGTTTAGGGTAGGGTTGACCTTCCCTTCTGTAGAAGTCCGGTGTATCACTTGTAAAACTGTAAGTTCCCTCAAAGTCTGCTATGGTGTTTTGTTTTCCAATAACATATGCTGCTCCACCTGCTGATGCAGTATATTCTAATGCATCTCCAGGAGCACCTTGTGCTGTATCGGATCCTATAGCAAGACCATATTCAATTATTCCCGAGTCAACTAATCCCATGCATACTTGCATGGCTGCTGTTCCTGCTTTACAAGCAAATTCAAGGTCAGCTGCTGTCATTTCTGGAGCTGCTTCCACAGCCTCTGCAACTATTGTTGCTGTAGGTTTGACTGCATATGGGTGTGATTCTGAACCCACATATACTGCTCCTATTTTCTGAGGATCAATCATAGCACGTTTAAGGGCGTTTCTTGCAGCTTCAACTGAAATTGTTGCTGTGTCTTCATCTGGACCTGGTACAGATTTTTCCTGCATAACCAGTCCTCTTGATATTGCCTTGGCGTCATCGCCCCAAACTTTTGCTATTTCCTCGACTTTTATCCTATATGAAGGTACATGAACTCCATATCCTACTATTCCTGCCATTATATATCACAACCGTCGTAATCTTTATGATAATTTAATTTTTTTATAGTTGTACCTATAATTCTCATTAAACTAATATTAACTTATTATATAGTATATAAATGCTTATATTCTATTATAGATTCTTCACATTTAAAAAAAATATGGTAATAAGTAATTGTTCTACAAGCTTATAAACTTTGTTATGGTAATACTAACTAAATAATCTGTTAAAACCTTAAATAACCTTAGGAGGGGAATTTAATCTTTGTTAATGATTATTAATTCTAAATTGTTATTATTTTAATAAATGAAACTAATATTTATACTAAAAATATTTAATTTAAATGGGTGATCCTAATTGGACAATACAAAGGAATCTATAAGAAATATGATATGGGAGAGAATGGAAAAAAGTAGCATATCAATATCATATAGTCATGGTAGAATACCCGACTTCCATGGCTCAATTAAAGCTTCCAATCTATTAAGAAACTCCGTAGAGTGGAAAGATAGCAACATCATATTTGTAAGTCCTGATACAGCTCAACAGACCGTTAGAAAAAACGCATTTTATGATGATAAGGATCTGATTATGGCATCTCCAAAACTTTTAAACGGATACATCTTTTTAGATTCAAATTGTACAAATGGCAATGAAGAGGAAGCCTCAACCATTAAAGGTGCATTTAAACATGGTCGTAAAATAATTTCAATCCCAAATGTAGATATGGTGGTTGAGGGTTCTGTTGCCGTTGATATCTATGGAGGCAGATTGGGTAAAGGTGGTGGGTATGGTGATATGGAGATATCATATTTAAAAAATAATAAACTAATTACTTCACAAACTCCAGTCGTTACAACTGTACATGAGATTCAAATTATTGAAAGAATACCTTTAGAGTCCCATGATGAGAAAATAAATATGATAATCACTCCAGAAAGGATTTTAAGAATTTAAATTAAAAAGATTATAGAATGTACTTAATTAAACATATTGAATGAATATATTAACTCATAATGCGAATAATTCATTTTAAAGCTTATAATTTATTAGAGCTGTTATACAAGTATTGTAGATATAAGATAATATTTTAAGATACTTTAAGATGTTTGAATATCAGATATGATATTAATGAATAAATTAATTGTTAATTGAGCATTATATAGTATTTAATAGTGATATTAAAAAGAATTAGTAAATAAAGAAAATAACAAAACAATGGTAGAACTGAAATTAAAGTAAGCTGATTATCTTTTTGATATCCAGTTTATCAACATCCTCAACACCACTCATACCATACTTCTTATAGAGAACTTCTGTATCATACGAATCAAGTACTTCATGAAACTGTTGGTTTTCATGGGTATCATCATCTATATTTCCTAGCTTAGATTCTTCAATTTCTATAATACATGATTTAAGAATTTCCTCAGAATCATCATTCGAAATAAGTTCTGTTAAGATACCTGTTTCATCTTTAAATGATGGTTTGACATCAACACCTTCGTAGTAAAATTTTTTAAACGAGTTATTTTGTGCTACAAACCTGTATAAAAGTACAAGTTGTTCTTCTAATTCCTCTAATTTTTCTCTTTTTGAATCCATTGTATTTACTCTCTAATTTTGTTTATTAATATGTGGATGCAAATATTCGATCTAATAATTAATTGAAATGATTATTAATATATGTACTCCTACGTTATAGGATATTAATGTTTAAATTATATTTTAAATTTTATAGGTGGGATATGTTTGGAATGTGATTACTGCAAAAAACTTGAGAAGTATAACTTTGGAGATTATATATTTAATACCAAACACTGGATTGTTTTCCTTGCACCTCAACAAAGCAACATTGGAACATGTGTGGTTGCTCTGAACAGGCCAGCAGAAGATCTTTCCAGTCTTACAAGTGAAGAATGGACAGAATTTGGTGATCTTGTTGGTAGACTTGAATTTTCAGTAAAACAAAGTTTTGGTGTTACCATGTACAATTGGGGTTCATTAATGAATGCATCTTACCTTGAAAAACCACCAAATCCCCATGTTCACTGGCACTTCATTCCAAGATATAACCATGAAGTAGAATTTGATGGTCTCACATTTGAAGATCCTTACTTTGGAACCATGAAAAACCGACCATTTAGAGCAGTACCTGATAAAATTAGACATAACATCATAGATGTCATCAAAACAAATTTACCCGAAAGAAGATAGTATGATTTTAAATTAAATTTTCATCAACTTTTATTTACTAAGAATAGATGGAATGGTGAAAATTTACTTTAAATTAAAATAGATAATCTATTTTAATCCATACCTTCCAATCTCATTTTAAATTCCTTTCTATGTCTCTTTTCTTCGTCAAGGATGTGTTTTAAAACACCTACAACTTCATCATCATATATTACCTCTATTTGATAATTGTATCTATCTATTCCTTCACTTTCTAACTGAATTTGACGTTTGAGCATACTTTTAAGATCATCATCACTAAAATCCAGTTCTTTATGTTCCATTGTTGGTTTTCCACCCCTTTTAGTTATGAGATCTGCTAACCACCACATATGCCTCATCTCATCTACAGATATTGCCTCTGTAACTCTGCTAGGGTCACAATCCTTCATAATAAACGAGTTATAAACATAGATCATGGAAGTTTCAAGTTCCCTAACAAAATCCTCGTTTAACAATTTTATAATATCCTCGGTATCCAACATTTCCTCCTCCTTCCTAAATGTTAAAGCATGAAGAATGTAATTTAAAAATTTACAGAAAATCAAAAAATCTCAGTATATATTATTATAATTTCATAAGAATTAATATTTTTCCAATCAACGGATAACAAATATTATGATAAATATGGGGTTATTATATAAACACCATCAAACAAGATTATATAACAATTTTATCCCTTTTTCTATAGGCTAATCCCTGAAATATTGCTATGAGTTCCCCTTCATCGTTGCATATATCTACTGTGTAGCTAGCGATCTTAGGGTTTAAAGAAACTTCATGTGCAACTGCTGTTAAAGTTCCACGGGTTACTGCCTTCATAAATGATATGCTTGCGTTGATTGCTACGGTAACTCTTCCATGGGAGTTGGCTGCTACTGCAAATGTGAAATCTGCTAAAGTGAAAATGGCCCCACCATGAACTGTACTTATACCATTTAGATGTTCATCCTTAATCAACATTTTTGCAACAGCTTTCCCCTTTGACACATCTATAAGTTCTATTCCTAGATATTGGGCAAGTTTATCGCCCTTAAAAAATTCTTTGATTGTTTCTGTTTCCAACAAAGTTAAACACCAACTTAAAAAATTTTAATCGCATAGAATATAATTTCATCAGCATAATATTCTCGTCTATTAAAACCTTACAAAAAAGCATTATATAATTAAAATAATTTAAATTTTACCCTATGAATCATCTAATAATTCAATAATTTATTATAATGGAATTTAGAATATAATAATAGCTGTTACTTTCCATTTATGGATATAATAACTCAAAACCATGTATATAAGTATAATATATTTAATATATATTAAATTATTTTATTACAGCTATATAATGGAGTATTAGAATGTCTGAGAGATTTGAAAGCGTTGAACATTTTTCTCTGGTCATCACTGAGATATCTTCAAAAATTCCAGAAGAAGGAATTACATTAGAAGAGTTTCTGGATATAATTGGAGAACGTGGACTCTTTATGTCCTGCATGATCTTGACAGCGCCGTTTCTACTTCCAGTTTCAATTCCCGGAAGTAGTATACCCTTTGGAACAGCTATATTCCTGTTAAGTATTAGAATAGGATTTAACACTCCTATTCTGATACCTAAACGTTTCATGAACCTTCACATATCAAAACATGATCTTGACTTAATTTTAAATGAAATTTTAAATATTTTAACACCATTAGAAAAAATTATAAAACCAAGACTAAACATCTTAGTTGAGAGTAATAGAATAAAACATTTTAACGGTGCTATGGTATCATTTGGCGCTATCTTATTAGTAATCCCCATAATAGCACCTTTAGGAGACTTTTTACCATCATATGGAATTCTTTTTATATCTTTAGGATATCTAGAACATGATGGATATTTGGTACTGGCGGGATACGTTACTGTAATTACAACCGCCATATACTACATCTTAATATTTGCAATAGGAATTAAAATAATATTAATAATCATATCCTATTTCGGTTTACATCCCTAGAAAAAAAATTTTTTATTCTTAAATTATTTAAAATTCATATTAAAAATAATATTTAAGTTTAAATCATTTAAAAGTTTATATATAAATTTTATCCTTTAAATTATCTCTTTTCTTATGAACTAATAATTAAATAGATAATTTTAATAATAGGCTCTTTACTACCATCAATGAAGAAAATGAATTCAGCATACTAAATTCTAAACTCCAAAAACAATCCTAAGAATATTCTAAAGACTTAGACATAAAATTATCCTATAAACTACTGGCATAACTAATATCCATTCAGTAGCTCTGAAAAACCATTTTCTTAAATCCCCTAAGGTGGGGGTGAAAAGTGTAATAAATTAATTAGTGTTTTAAACTTTTTTCATCTAAATTTTTCTATATTAAAAAAAATCCCATATTTTAGATGATAAATAAATTTTAAGAATAAATACTAAAAAAATCTCTATTTATTTTAAATATGCTCAGTTTAAATTGATTTCCACAGGAATATACCATTATTGAATAGTCTATTAGATACAATAATGAAAAAAAGAAAGGGAATAGTTCATCAGAATTCTGTTCATAGTTCGATGAATTTTCAGTACATTAATAATATTAGAAAAAATATACCATATATTATATTAAGTGGAATATCCTTCAAAAACCACAGCTTCCACCTTTTTTTATGTAATGCTGGTGATAATCCTCTGCTGGATAAAATTTAGGAGCAGGTATGATTTCTGTAATTATAGGATTATTGTATTTGTCAGATGCTTCGAGTTTATTCTTTGATTCTATTGCAAGATCTTTCTGAACATCATTATAGTAGAATATAATAGACCGATATTGTGACCCTACATCTGGTCCTTGTCTGTTTTTAGTTGTGGGGTCATGTTTATTCCAAAATGTGTCCAGTAACTTTTCATATGATATCTTGTTAGGGTCATATGTTACCTGGACAGTTTCTGCATGTCCTGTACTTCCAGAACATACATCACCATAGGTCGGATTTTCAGTATGTCCACCCATGTACCCTACCATTGTTGATATAACACCATCTAATTTTCTGAAAGCTTCTTCTACTCCCCAAAAACATCCAGCTGCAAAACTTGCTGCTTCATACTTTGCATTTTCAGCCATCGATAATCACATCCTTTACTAATTTTCTGTTCTTTTAATTAAATAAATTTTATTATAATGATATTATATTCGATTTTATCTTATTGTTATAAACGTTTTTTATATTTTAATTGTCTAAATATAATTTTGAAATTTGAACCTTCCATATTATTTAAATCAATAATACCATCGATCTGATCTACAAGATTTGTTTACTAATTGTAAACCAAGAGATTCTGTATTTTATAATCAATATTATCGGGAAATCCAACTCCATAATCTTTGACGTTCAAAACATATTTGTCATCAATATTAAGCAGATCAATGTTAACTTCTCCATTTATATCATTGGAAAAAGTATGTTTAAGACAGTTTGTTATTAACTCGTTAACAATTAGTCCACATGGTATAGTTATATCAATGTTGAAGTATATTTTATCCATA